>Ga0153962_1000079_pt1 | contig 16936 bp, 16 predicted proteins | sample TSFL046MetaG_FD_106657 | JGI IMG/M metagenome (GOLD analysis project Ga0153962, IMG submission 106657) | Attine ant fungus gardens microbial communities from Florida, USA - TSFL046 MetaG | ecosystem: Host-associated > Fungi > Mycelium > Unclassified | place: USA: Florida, Withalacochee...
AATTGGGAATTCAGAGGTTTTCTTTGTCTCGCTTTCTTTGTTGTCTCTTTGCTTTGTAATCATAATAAAATACTCTAGGGCACAGGAGGGGAATCAAGCATCATACTCCCATCATTATCCCTCTCTGTTGCTCTAGAGCTTAACGGCTATTTTCGAGTGACTGAGTTTCTAGTTTTTCTGAGTGTTCTAGTTTCTTTTCTAAAAACCCACCCAAACTCTCTCTCAATGGGAATTCAAGCCCCAATGGACTTGGGCATTCGCTTACACTAGGAGTTAACAGCTCACTACATGTCATTGGAGTCAGCTTCCAACTGTATGGTCAGTTGAAGAAGAGCCCACACGACGTCATGGGAGTTCTAGGTAGTTCTGCTGTATTGACGGCGAGCCAGACTACTAGACTAGGTAAGGGCAGTAGTGTCACGATGCGAGACGAACGCGCGTCTTAGGAATCCTATTACGGTGAGATCTACCTCGAGTGGACTTTCAATTTGTTATTATTGTTCTTTTGGTGCCTTTTGGGTCATATTCTACCCTTCCCCCCCCTTATAAAGCTCTCCTTTTCTATTTGACTATCTCCCCAGTGCCTACTTGTTTAGCGCACAACTGTGAAACATCTCGGAGATTTGCTATTCCCATTTGTTGTCACCCTTGACTCAAGATCAAATTCCCTTTGATCCCCATCACTGGTTTGGTGCCAAGACGTCTAGGACGGAAACGAATTACGAGGTTGAATTGAGAGAGGTACTTCGACCATCTTGCTTGTTGGCGCGTTAGAACTTTGGTTGTTGAGAAATATTCCAAGTTCTTGTGATCTGTTACAACATTGATTGGTGAAGCGGATCCCTCTAAATAGTGTCGCCAGATTTTGAAGGCTTCGAATATTGCAAGTAGTTCTTTGTCGTGGACGTCGTAGTTGAGTTCAGGAGTAGAGAATGTCCTGGAGTAGAAGGCTACAGGGTGGATCTCATTATCTTCAGTCATAATGGAGAGAATAGCAGCAAGAGCATAGTCTGAGGCATCGGTTTCCACGACAAGTTGTGCGTCCAGAACCCAATGTGTAAGGATAGGAGTGGAGGTGAAGGCTTGTTTCAGGTTGTTAAATGCTATTCTACAATTGTCATCGAAGTTCCACAGAGTGTTCTTTCTAGTGAGATGAGTGAGTGGAATGACTATGTCTGAATAATTGAAAATGAAACGTCTGTAGAAGTTGGCGAAACCCAAGAAAGACTGGATATTCTTTACTTTTTTTGATTTCGGCCACTCTTGAATGGTTTTCACTTTAGCGTCGGACATGGTCAAACCAGATAGAGATAGAACATAGCCTAGGTATTCGATGGAATCTGAATGGAACTCGCATTTTTCTGCTTTCATGTACAATCCTGCTTTTCGGAGTTGATTCAGCACTTCTTTGACGTGACTCTGGTATTGTGTGATGTCATCGGAGTAGATCAGGATGTTGTCCAAGTAGACCACTATGCACATATCCAAGAGGTCGGAGAACATGTCGTTCATAAAGTATTGGAAGGCGGCTAGGGCGTTGGTTAGTCCGAACAGCATTACTGACCATTCGAAGGCTCCATAGCGAGTACGGAAGGTGGTTTTCCATTCATCTCCTTCGGCAATGCAGACCAAATGGTACGCATGTTGGAGGTCGATTTTGGTGTAAATGCGAGCTTTGCGGGGGGAATCTAGGAGGTCGGAGATGAGGGAAAGTAGATATCGATCCTTTTTCGTGATTCTGTTGAGTCTGCGGAAATCTACACAGAGCTGGAGAGACCCATCTTTCTTTTTTACGAATAGGACTAGTGCTCCGTGAGGTGACGATGTCGAGCAGATGAATCCATTGGTTAGGTTTTCATCAATGAATTCCTTTAAAGTTTCCTGTTCGAATTTGGACAAAGAGTAGATGGTTCCTACCGGAGGATGGGAATCTTTTTCCAGATCGATTCGGAGGTCATAAGGACAGTGGGGAGTGAGAGCTTCTGCTTTGGACTTGCTAAAAATATTTGCGTACTCGTGATATTCCTCTGGAATGGAGGAGAGATCAATTTTTTCAGATATGGTAGTGGACTTGGCCTGTACTGTGGAACTGAATTGGATAGCAAATATTTTTGAGCCTGATAGCTGCGAGGCCTGGAGTAGGGCTGGTACGCTAATAATCGTGATATGAGGTCGCTTGGGGTTAGATGGGGATATCTCAGATGGGGTGAACTGCAGAGGGTTTTCTGCTGGAGAGAACGGAGGGTTTACCAAGGTTTCAACAGGAGGAACAGAAGCTGGACTTTGGAGTAAAGATAGTGGTCGAAAGGATATTGACCCAGAAACCCAGTCAATCAATGGATTGTAGTGGATGAGCCAAGAGTGACCTAATACCAGAGAACAACAAGAATCAAGTGGAGTGACGTAGAAGTCAAGAGTCATGTATTCACCGGAGGGAAATTTTACAGGCAACAATACTACCTCGGAGATAATATTATTCGAGGTTCCATCAAACAGGTGCAGTTCCACAGGCGGAGTAGGAGTAGTAGGAAGAGAATGTCCACGAGCAAAAGCAAAATCCAAGAAACAATGCATAGATCCAGAGTCTACCAGCATTCGCATTCATTACCATTTAATTTACCGTCTCTGCCTAATTTGTCGGAGAGGTCGACACGCGGAGTGGATGGAGATGGAGATTTAGCAATAGAAGATGATGTTCTGGGGGGTTTTAGGGAACTTCGAGAGGGCACGGTTTGTGGTGGAGTTGTGGATGATTGGGAACAAGGTGGAGCGGAGCTTTGCGAGGAGGCTGAGTACTGAGTCATTTTTCCTTGTTTTCGGTGATGACTGTCTGCAGCTTCCTTCTCTGTGTTACAGAGACGATCTCGTTCATAGTTTCGTTCCCAATAACGATTGTCGAAGGTGATTGCCAGTTGATACATGGCATAGAAGGAGGTGGGTTTTCCCTGTTCCCTGTTTGCTATCAAATCCTGGAGGCGATTTGGCAATCCCTGGTAAAAGCGATAGCATAGAACTGTATCACCCCAGTTTAACTGTGCTGCATACCGCATGAAATCCACATTATAAGTCACAATTTTATCTCCTGGCTTCATGTGGAGATTGTCAATGAGACTAGCGGCATCTCCTACTGGGTCCGAGAGTCCAAAATGCACTCGGAGCTCTTCCACAAAGAGGTGCCAAGTGAAAAGCCAGGGTTGTGCGTAGCCAAGATCTTCCTATTGTAGTGTGACTTCGAACTAATCTTGTACTACACCAGAGAGATAAGTCATTGCGAAGTTGATTTTCTCTTCATCGGTGGTAAATTGTGAAGGGTTGGCATGGAAAAAGAGTCGGCATTGGAATAGGAAGTGATTGAGCTTGTGGGGGTCAGAACCGTCAAAGGTGTCTGGAATACAGGGCTTTAATTGGTGGGGCTTTGGTGCTAATCCTCTGTTAAGGTTTTCCAATAACTGTCGGAGAGCCTTGGCTAGCTGGTTGTTAATGGGATTACGGTCAGCAACAGGTGGAGTTTGGAATGCAGGAGTAGGAACAGGGATAGGAGCGTCAACCCAGTCTGGGTCATCGTTGATATGAGGGATAATGGCGGGGTCCATCCCGTAGAATTCTGAAGATTCCATTGGAGGTGGAGATGAGCGAGGGCGCACCGGAGTGCAAGGAGTCCCTGATTGGAGACGTCTAGACCTCCTTGGGAGGCCTGAAGTGAAGCGGCCAATAGTTTGGTCAGCAAGGGAGATGGAATTACTCCCTGAAGAGGGAACTACAGACTGGCGAGACATTAGAATTAAAATACGACAGGAACCGGTATAAGTTTGTAAATTCTGTCAAGGACGGACAAACGGAGTGTGAAGGAACGGGGTAATAATAGAGTTATACTCTGGAATGATATACTATACTATCTCGGAGAATAGATATTACTTAACAGGGATCGCAATACCAGAAAGAAGACTCCGGTGGACTGTCAAGGACGTTGGAGTGGAGAACGACTTGTAGAACGACCTTGGCTTCAACTTATGTGTTGTGCCCTGGTCTCCGGTCGTGAGGTGGTCGCGTATTTCGGAGTAGTGGAAGTCATCAAGACAGAGGTCCTAACCGTTTAAGTTGAGGAGTCGGAGAGAATAAGATGTGATTAGGACTAATTGACATTAATTTATAGACTAAGGAAATACACTGTAACTACTCAGTACTTATAGGAAGTGCAAAATAGGAGGAGAGTAGTCTACGACGCTATCCTACTATTATTAATTTTAGGAGAATTATTAGGAGAAAGAATTACATAATTATCATATTTCCGGAATATGACACTGTGACCAAGTATATTTAATTATTGTAGGCAAATTTGATTATTGATAGCTATTTAGTCTAATCGTCCTGCTAGTAGCTACAGTAAAGCTATAGATATTGTTCTATTTCTTGATTAACTCTCTTTTTCTAACTATCAGTTTAGAGATAGTAGGCTATTAAAGGGTTTCATTCAATACCAAGTTCTGTATATATTCCTTTTATGAAGTTTAACACAAATTGAGGATCTCTATCACTTATGACCTTTTTAGGAAGACCTACATCCTTGAAAACTTGTTCCTAAAGTATTTTGGCAACTCTTTATAATGAAATTTCCATATTGATAGGAATATATCTGGTTATCTTTGAGAAACAATCTACTATTACTAGTACTTCATTGGACCCTGTTAAAGGGGGTAATAGTCCCACCAGATCTATGCTGATGGTTTCCCAGGGGTAAAAAGGAACTTTGTTAGGGTAAAATTGAACTTATTTCTATTAATGGTCAGGTTTTGTGGCTTGGCATTTTTCACATCCTGCAACAAACCTCTTAATGTCACTTATTATTTGGGACCACCAGTAGTTTCTTGTTACTAACTCATAAGTCTTAGTATATCCAGGGTGTCCTGCTAGTTCTGATTTATGATAGCGGCTGATTATTTCTTCTCTAAGAGTTGATAAGTCTGGTACATATAATTGCTTTTTCCAGATCAGTACTCTCTTTTCCTTTGTCTAATCCTCTTTCTTCTCTTTAACAGCTTTCCTCACTTTCTTTTCAATTGCTTCATCTGCTTTTTCAATTTCTCTCTAAAATTCATTTTCTTCTAGTTTTATCTCTCTAAATCACTCTTCTTTTAGGACTGTTCTTTCTTCATTGTCTCCTTTCCCAAGGTTATGATCTGGTCATTGAAATAAGGTATTTGCCTTCTTCATCAAGTTCCCTGATTTATGGATGATTTCAAAATTATAGTCTTGGAGTTCTGACAACTATTTTGCTTGATGGCAATTTGGCTTCTGGGGTTTCCTAAAGTATTTGAGATTTTTATAGTCTGTCTACACCTTAAACTTGTTGCTTTCTATGAGGTATTGTCTCCACTGTCTGAGTTCTATCATGATTGCTAATAATTTCCTGTCATAGATTTCATAGTTTTGTTCAATTTTATTCAGTGACTGGGAAATATAGGATATTAGTCTCTATGATTTGTTAGGTTGTAGTTGAGATAGTACTCCTTCTATGGCATGACCTGAGGTGTTTATCTCTACTTGGAGTTTGTATTCTGGGTTAGGTATTGCAAGTATTGGTGTGGTTGTCATTGATATCTTCAGTTTCTCAAATGCTCTCCTTTCCTCTTGAGTCCATTTCTACTTCTTTTTACCTGTCAGCTCTGTCAGTGGCTTAGTAACCTTAGCAAATCCTTCAATGAATCACTGGTAGAAATTACAAAAACCTAGAAATTGTCAAATTTCATGTTTATCTCTAGGTTCAGACCAGTTGATGATCCTTTTATTTTTGCTAGATCAACTTTGATGCTGTCCTTAGAGATGATGATACCCAAGTAATCAATCTTAGTCTAGTGAAACTAGCACTTCTTTGTTTGAACTAACAGTTTGTTGTTATTTAGGATCCTTAGCACTCTTCTCACAATTGTCCTGTGTTCTGTCAGGATTTTTGAGAAGATCAGAATAATGTTCATATAAATCATGATTTTGCCTTCATTGACAAGGTCTCAGAAAAGTGAGTTCATCATTAGTTGAAATGTTGCTGGAGAGTTGCATAGGCTGAAGTATATGACAAGTAGTTCAAATAGTCTTCTGTTAGCTCTGAAGGTTGCCTTCTATTCATCTCCCTCTCTAATTCTAACATTGTTATAGTCCCATCAGATATTAAGTTTGGTAAAAAACTGGGTCCCCTTGACCTTGTCAATTAATTCCTAGATTAGTAATAAGGGGTATTTTGTTACGACCTTGAGGAGTAACTCAGGTTACAACTTCAAGTAAAGACTTGAGAATGATATAAGAGTTGAGGAAGGAAGGGAATGATGCAATTGGTAAAGCATAGGGAATACAGGAGAGTATCTACTGTATATATACCTATATACCATGAGGAGTATATGAGGAATACATATGGCAGACATGAAGTCTACTGAGTAAAGAACATACCCTACTAGTGAGGTACTGACTGAGCCATTAGATATATAAAGTAATATGAAACAAAGAAGTAGTCTATGTGGTTGCCTTATGATGAACACCTGTAAGAAATAAGGTTGATCATTATAATACCTTCTTCTCAGGGTTCATATTCTCATGAATCTTCTATAACCTTTCTTCTCCCATAGCATAGATAGCCACTGACTTTTTCTGTGGTCCCACAATATAACCATCATCTGTTGCTTCTGATATGAACCATGGTTTGTATGGTAGTCCTCCTGCATATAGTGGTATTTTGAATCCCCTTCATACTGTTTCTAAGTTTTGCTTTGATTTGAGCAATCCTTTGACAATCCAGTTCCAATATCTAGAACTATTTTCTTCATTTCTGCTGATGGTGTGATATCCAGTAGGTGGTAAGAAGCGAGTAACATTGAATGGAGCTTTGAATCATTTTAAACTTGTGATGAGATTGTCAATTTCTTTTGATAACTGTATATTAGGATTTTCAGATGCTGAGACCATTGATTCATTACTTGATGACATTGTTGTGGATTTGTCATTAGGTAGTGGTGGAGAGGATTGTATTAAAATAATTTCTTCTTCTTTTTCTTTATTTTATTTTTGGGAAACTATTGGTTTGACTCGTGAAAGAGAGATGAATTGATTAGTATGTGCAAATGACTCTTGTAGTTCTCAAATATGATTATCAATTACTAAATGTCCATGGCCTTGGCATGTCGTTAATTTATTTACTAGGTTGTATTGGATACTGTGGAATTATTGGGGTAAGGCATCATGCAAGATGAGCCTAAGTGTTTCTGTTACTTCATAGAACTATATGGCAATGTCCATGCAATATCCTTCTCCAGCAAGTAATGTACCTATTTTTGTATCTGCCATGGTATTGTTGATAATGTCAGCCATCCTGACTAGTTCTTTTGCTTTTTTTTCAAGTCCTACCATAGCTTCAATGGCTTGAATGATGCAATCCATTTTGCTTGACCAATCTTTGGTTTTGTTGTTATAATGCATGATCTTGTTATAGGTTTCCTGGTTCCAGGTGAGAGAGGTAGCAGTGGTAGAGGCATTGGTAGCAGCATTAGTGAAGGAAGACATGTTTAGAAGTATTTCTCAAGTGCTGGTGTGCATTTGAGATATTGAAAAAATGACCTTTAGTCCTCTCTTTTATAGATTTTGTCTCGAAAACTGTGTCTAATAGTCTTGAATTGTCTCTTTTGCATGTTCTAGATTTGCTTCTACCATCCATTAGTCATGTTCATTTCCATATCCTTTATACTAGAAACTGAGTGCCTCTTCCTTTTTTGCAATGTCCCCTAATTTCTTCTACTTCATATTCTTCTACTTCATTGATAATGTCAGGTGGTGGTACTGGATCCTTGTGTTGACTTGCAAACTCTGCCTTTTTGCAATGTGTTAATAGGTTTTCATTGAAAACATCATATATGGCCCATCCTTCTGGAAGCTCTAGTCTGTATGCTCCCTATCCAATTTCCTCTTTGATTGTAAAGGGTCCATATCTTTTCTGGTCTAGCTTCTTTGAGGGTTGGTTTGTTTAAATGTTTCTTGCCTCTAGCTATACTTGTTCTCTTGTTTTGAGACCTTGTGATTGGCATGTTCTCTTGTCATATTGCCTTTTCATTGTTTTCTTTGTCCTTTCCATTGCTGTCTTTGCTTCTTCCCTCATTGTTTCCATCTTTTTTAATAGGTCTTCTAGACTTGGTATCTCTGTTTTCACTATTAGGTTTCCTTTCCATGGGTGTCTTCCATAGTTCACATAGAATGGAGAGTGTCCTGTTGCTGCATGTTCTTTGTCATTATACTGGAATTCAGCTGTTGCTAGCCACTTTGTCCAATCGTCTTGTCTGTAGTTGATATAGTATCTTAGGAACACTTCGATTTCTTGATTGACTCTTTCTGTTTGACCATTTGTTTATAGATGGTAGGCTATTGACATTGCTCTTTTGATTCCTAATGCTTTATATAGTTCTCCCATAAATGTTGATGTGAATTGGAATTCTCTGTCACTGATGATCTTCTTTGGTATGCCATGTATTTTCTATATGTTGTTCTGATATATCTTTGCTACTTCACTTAAGGAGATTGAAGTCGTTGTAGCCATGAGTCTAATCATCTTGGAGAATTGGTCCATAACTACCAAAATAGCATCTTTGTCTTCTGATCTTGGCAGGGGTCCTATGACATCAATGCTGATTTTCTCCCATGGTGTTTTTGGTATGGGTAAGGGGTGTAAAGGTACTGCTTTCTTCATGTGTTGCACCTTGTTCTGTTGACATTCCTGGCATCCTTGAACATATTTTCATATATCATTGCATATTCCTGACCACCAATAGTTTCTCTTAATTAATTCCATCATTCTGTGTTGTTCTGAGTGTCTGACATCTGGTGGATTATGGTTATTGTTGAGTATTTTGTCTCAAAGTTGTCTGTTTCTTGGGATATAGATCTTGTCATTTATGTATACAATTTCATTTTCTTCCCATGATTGTCCATTTTTTTTCTTCAACTGTTTTGTTACTTTTTGTTCTCTTGTTTGAATTTTCTTGATTTGTTCTTGTATTCCTTCTTTCATTACTTGTAGATGTTCTTTTCTGAGTAGTACAATAGGTGTTCCATCTTGATTTGTTGTTCATTGTACCCATAACTCTTCTTTGAGCATCTGGATATCTTGGTTGTTTTCTTTTGTGTCTACTTTCTTTCTCCTAGACAATATGTTTGCTTTTGTGTTTGTCTTTCCTAGGATATGTTGTAGGATAAAGTCGTAGTCTTGTAGTTTTAGATACCATTTTGCTTGTTGACCATTGAGTTTGTATGGTTCTTTAAAGTACTTTAAGTTTTCGTGGTCCATCTATACTTCAAATTTCTCGATCGTGTTGAAAGGGACAAAAGAGATGTTTACTATGACAAGCAAGTAGAAAAGGCAGTGACAGCTCTCAATTGCATGCTAAAGGGTTTGTGGGGAGAAGTAGGAAGTGGAGGTATTAGAAAGAAATTAAAAAGTAAATATGCAGCTTATTTGGAATCTAAATATAGAAGGAATGATGGGAGCTCAATCTAGATCCTATCTGCATGGTGTTCCTAAGGTGTCCACCTTTACACACTGTAACAAGCTCACTAGTAAAATAGTCAGTAAACTACTCATGGGCCTTATTATACTCAATAAAGCCCCTCCTACACCAAACCTTATGGATGTGATACAATCTGAGTCAATGATTAGCCAGGCTTTTCAGGCCTGCTACTCCATAGAAGGTTGTTCGAGCAACCGCTGTATTTTGTCTCATGAAAGAGTAGAGTATATAGTAGAACACATTCACTAACTCAACCTCTCACCAAGATCACCCTTTACACACTCAAGAGAATCGCATTTACAACCTCAAGAGCTTCTGAGATGAAGGCAAGGGCCAAGGAGGCTCTTTCCATCAATCTCCACTCTGAGAAATATATCATAATCTTACAAATATTAGAGACTCAATTAAAAGAAATAGAAAAGGAAACTCTCTATTCTACCACACTCTCTCACGTCTCTCCTCTATGACACTACCATGTGGCTATGACAGCCGTCACCTTCCTGTCCTCCATACCTCCTGGACATGCCCATGTGATCCTGCTCTATCTCCATACTTCACTCCTGCCCATTGTTTCCCGAACCCTGAACCAGCTTCCTTCTACTCCAAATATGGTCTAGAAACACATGACAGTGTATCTGAGCATTAGCGATACAGTCGTCATCTGGCGGCATGTCCGTTTCTTCACTGAGTCCAGCAGTAATGAGATCACTAGTCACTGATAGACTTTTGATCTACTATCTTGATGTCATATTAGTCTAAGTCCACTCTAGATCGAAATTATCTTGTATTCCAAAGATATCTCTGAGCCTTTGATTTCTAGAGTTTCAACATTGATAGTCTGTGTTTGAGAAACCTAATGCTAGCTCATCAGTCTTGTCTCCCAAGGTGTATGCTATTCTAGCACGTGGTAGCTTGGTCACTACCTAGGAGAAATACCCAATTTTGGGTCTAGATTATGTCTGGGGCTTGTAGGAAGTCTCTAGAGTGGGTTCTAATAGTGAAACCCAAGGTTATAACTTTTATTCCATACTACTTTTCTGTAGAAAATTCTCTAATGGCATAACAGCATCTAGTAGGTATTGTCACCATTTGTCTAGTGCTTCGACCATTGCCAGTAGTTCCTTATCATATATCTCATAGTTTCTTTTTGCAGGTAATATTGTTCTTAATAGGAAAGCAATTGGTTTCCATTTGTCTTCTTGTTCTTGTGAAAAAACTCCTCTGATTACATGTTCTGATGTATCTACTTCTACCCTGAATTTTCCTTCTCTTCTGGATAGTGCCAGTACTAGTTGTATAGTTATTTTTTGTTTCAGCTCTTTGAATACATTCTGTTCTTCTTTTGTTCATTTCCATTCTCCTTTTCCTTTTAGTTGATTTAATGGTACTACAATGTGGCTGAAGTCTTTGATGAATTGTTGATAGAAGTTTGTAAAGCCTAAGAAGCTTTCAACATCCTTTACTTTTGTTGGTGTCCTCTATTCCTTGATTGCTTTGACTTTTTCTTCTTCTATTTGTACTTCTCTATTTCCAACCTATACTCCTAGTATGGGTATTTCTGTGGCATTAAAATTGCATTTTGACCATTTGAAACACAGGTTATGTTTCTTTGCTATTTTGAGGAACCTGATTGTGTGTTCTTCTAGTTCTTTTTCTGTCTTTGCTGGGATCACAAAGTTATTAATGTAGTTTGTGAGGGTTCCTTTGTGTAGTAGTTCTCAGAAGATACTTGTTATTATTTGTTGAAATGTTCCTGGTGAGTTGCACAGTCCAAAGTACATCACTTTTGGTTTAAATAGTCCTTTGTTTGTCAAAAAGGCCACTTTCCATTCATTGCCTTCTTTTATCTGTACATTGTTGTATTCCCAGATTAGGTCCAATTTGTTGAAGTATTTTGCATCTTTAAGTTTATCGATTACTTCATTGATCAGGGGTAATGGTATTTTGTTCTTGATTGTGTTGATTTAACTGTCTATAATCTTGTACCAATTGTAGTGTTCCATCTTTCTTTGGTATGAAAAAACATGGTGCTGCATATCTTGAATTTGACTCTATGATGAGTCCTGCCTTTAGTTGTTCATCTAGCCATTGACTGAGTGTTTTTTCTTCTTTGAGTGTCATTGGATAGGCCTTTGCATTGAGTTTCTTTGGTGCTTCTTCCATTAGATTGATTTTATGGTTCTATTCTCATTGATCAGATAGTTTTTCAAATTTCCTCTTGTTAAATAAATGCATGAATGGCTGGACATATTTTGGAAGATCTTCAGGATTTGTTGGGTTGGGTTCTTTGTCTTCTCCCTTTGATTCTTCTTCTTCCTTTGGTAATAGTCTCCTTGACCATGGGATGAATTGTATAGATTCATATTCTGTTTTGCAATGTCTTGGGCATCTTGTAAACCATATGACTCCTTCTGGGTTGTGTTCTACTAGCCAGTCATGTCCTAGGAATAGATCTGTTTCCTTGATTTCTGATACCACTGCATCAATTTATTTGATATGTCCATTTGAGTTGATTTCTAAGGGTACAAATTCTTTGATTGTCTTTTCTCTATTTCTTGATCCATCTGAGTTGTACACATCAAATAGTTTTGGGAGTAATTTGGTGGGTATCCCTTTTTCTTCAACTATTTTCCTGGCAATAGTAGTGTTCATACATCTAGAGTTAATTAATGCTTTGACCTTGAGTTTTCTTCCATTTTTTGTTCTAATTGTTGGGTGCACTATAAGTTCCCTCAAATGTTCTCTCCATTGTGGAATAATATATCGATTCTTGGTGGAACTATTTACAGTGGTTTGTCATATTGTACCTACTCCAAACCTTCAACAAAATCCTTCTGCTCTTCATTGTCTGAATCCTCTTGTTGTGAACTTCTAGTCTTCATTTATTGAGGTGCTCTGCACCCTATAGCGATATGACCTTTTTTGCCACATTTGAAACATCCTTGTGGCTTCTTCTTTTTCTTTGGCTGTTAGCAGTCTTTTGCTATATGTCCAAATCTGTTACAGTTATAATACTTAACTTTGCGTTCTTGTCCATTATTCTGTTGTCGTCCTATTTCCATTAGTTTGCCCATTTCTCCATAGGTTATTCCTGAACCTGTCTTGTAGTTGTAGTGGATATTAGTCCATTTGTATCCTTGTCTAACTACTATGATTGCCATCTTCTATTGTTCTAGACTCTTTGGGGCTTAAGTTGGTGGATATGCCATTATGGCTCTGATAATTTCCCTGTTTATGTTCTTTTTTAGCAAAAATATTGCATGCTGATTGTCTGTCTGTGCTTTGCTTGCTAAAGCCATAAATTCAATAAGGAAGTCTGCAATGTGTTTCTTCCCTTGTGTGAATGTTTTGATATGCTACTCTGCATCTGCTTCTTTCGTCTTGTTACTATAGACCAGCTGTAATTTTGCCTTAAAGGCATCCCAACTTGGAGTGTTATCTCCTCCATCTATCTTGTTAAGTTTCTGTTGAGCAAATGCTCCTGTAGTTCCTCCTCAGAATTTGCCTAGTACTATAATGATTTTTTCGTTGGCATCTGTAACTTTGTTTGCTCTGAGGTAGAGCTTCATAGCTCTCCACCAATCTTTGAACATCTTCCTGTCCTTATTGAACCATCTAGGTTCTGGGACTATTGATTTGTGATTTACCACCTCTGTTGGTGCTGATGCTAGTGCTGTCTTGGCCATTGGTGCTGGTGTACCTGCTTGTATTCTGGACATGTTTTGCTTTGGTTGTCCTACTGATGGTGCGTTGCTTAACTCATTGAGTTCCTCTTTGTTGTCTATTTTGTTGGCCTTTGATTCTGTCTCTGGTTCATTCTGTTCTTCAGACTCTTCTTGGTACTCTGACCATTCTTCACTGATGTGAATTGAACTGAGTCGTCCTTCGAGGTCTTCTATCTCCTGTGCTCCAATTATACATTTGGCAGCAATCTTTGTGATATACTGACAGCTGGTCTGCTAGTTTGCCGTCCTTCTAGTTGCAAGATGAGTTGGTAATGCTTTACCAAATGTTATGACCTTGAGGAGTAACTTAGGTTGCAACTTCAAGTAAAGACTTGAGGATGATATGAGAGTTGAGAAAGGAAGAGAATGATACAATTGGTAAAGTATAGGGAATACAGGAGAGTATCTACTATATATATACCTATATACCATGAGGAGTATATGAGGAATACATATGGCAGACATGAAGTCTACTGAGTAAAGAACATGCCCTACTAGTGAGGCACTGACTAAGCCATTAGATATATGAAGTAATATGAAACAAAGAAGCAGTTCATGTGTAGAACACCTGGAGTCAATAAGGTCAATCATTACATATTTGTTCTTTATTATCACTTCATTGAGCTGTCTATAGTCCTAGACTAGTTTGAGTGAGCCATCTTTTTTCTTCACAAAGAAGAATGGCACCATGCAAGGTGATTTTGAAGGTCTGATATGTTCTGTCTTTAAATTTTCATCTAAAAAGCAATCAAGTTCCTTTTCTTCTTTTATGCTCAGGGGATATACTTTACAGTCCTTTAAAGTAGCTCCAGGAATAAGTTTAATAGCATGATCCCAGGGTCTTTGAGGGGGTAATTTGTTGAATACCTTTTTATTAAACATTTTTTCCTTAAATTCCCAATACTCTTCTGGTATTATATCTTTGAATTTTGCTTCTCCACTTGCTTCTTTAACTCTTCTAATCTCTATTTTGTTCTATCTTAACACCTTCTCTTCCATATTTACAAACAAGATTCTTCCTTCCTCTTCAATTTCATTTGCTTTCTCTTTAACGTCTTTTGGTTCTTTCTTCATAGACATTCTTCTGCACCAATGTCTGCATTTGTTGAGGTATAGCATTGTCAATTGCTGGTCAATAAATGGGTTATGCCATTGGAGCCATTTGTAAGACTTTAGCCAAGGTGACTTAAATCTACTCCAAGTCTAAGTTAACAAGAAGAACTCAATAGAGTTTTTGTTAGATTTTCTATACTACTTATACAACTACTACATAGTCTGTGCACTACTTTCCCATACTTATCATGTGACATCCTATTTCATGTGACTGTGACTATGTGACACTTGTGACATGACACTTTCCTATATAGTAAGTCCAAAAGAAAAAGACAAAGAAAAGAAAAGAAATATAAATAATGACTTAGCCATTTTGCCAAGTTATGACACCATTCATGTCCAAGGAACACATCCCTTTTTCTGAGATTAGTCACTGAGAATTGAATTCTTTCAATATGATCTCCTATCATCATATTATGTCAATTACATCTGTGATGCTTCCTAATTTGTTGATTGTTCTATCAGCATTATAGCAAGTAATTGGGAATAGCAACTTCTGGATGTTAATTCCATTTTCTTGAATAAATTTTCTGCTGATGCATAAACTAGTACAATCTGAGTTGATAAGTGCTACTTTTGTAAAGGATTTTGTGGTATTGATGATTGTCAAATATATCTTGATATCAAGTTGTTTGTTTCCCATCTGTTTCAAGATTGGAGGTTCTTCTAGGGATCAGAGTACAAAAATGACTTTTCTATCTATCATCTTATTCAATTCTCTCACTTTTCTTTCATTGCATTCATCTCTCCTTGATTGATGAGCCCACACTTTAAGGATCTCAATTGTTGTCTTTGTGTCCTCCTCTTTTAGCCTCTTTGCTATCCATTCAGCAGTATATCCTTTTGTCCTTCCAAAATCTCATTTCCCAAAGTATTGTAGAAACTCTTTTGTTAATGTTTCTGGTAACTTTACTTTTCCTATCATAGGGCCTTGCTTTGGGATTGCTGGCATCAACTTCTCTATCTTCTCCTTTGATTCTAGGCACCTTGCAGTAGGGGCTTTCTCTTTCTCTGTCATAGACCCTTGCCTTGGAACTGTTAGAACTGAAATTTCCTTCCTCCTTTTTATCTCTTTAACAACTGCTCTCAGTTCTTCTTTTGTCATCCTCTTTATCATGTTCTGCTTTCTTATCTCACTAATAACTATTCCAAATGCTCAGTATGGTAAGTCTTTGAGTTATTGTAAGAAGTCTGAAATCCCAACAGGTTTGACTGTTGTTTGGTTTCTTCCTTTGGTTAGGTTTATCTCACAACTGATTGCTCTGATTTCTAGGGGTGTCAGTTTGGTTTCATCTGTTAATATGCTAAGGTTTCTTGCTAGGTTGATCAGAGAGTTTGAGTTCATTTCTGTTGTGTCATTAGAACTTCCATTTCATCGAGGAACAATTTTCTGGATCCAATAAATTCCAATAGCAATGAGTATGATTTCAAGTGTCAAGGTGATAGTCCAAGGAGTGAGCTCATATTCAGTGAGTATCATGACAAATTCTCGAGTGGATTCCTAGACTAAGTGTTGGATGGGGGAAAATTGGAATGGATGTAGATGTGTATTGTGTCTGAGAAGGGTGATTTGAAGTTAGTCTCGACCTTATGTTACGATCTCGAACCCTGTGTTAGGGATTTCAGGATATATATAACCAGGTCAAGACTAAGGAACACTATGCTACGAGGGCCTACCATATATACATGTACAGACATGTGTTATGTACGGGGTAGAAATAAATAGTAGAAATCGTTACAAGGTCAGGATTCAATGATTTGTTGTGATAATCTTAGATAACAACTTCGGATCTTCACCATCGGACACTTGTAACATGTATACCTTATTACTCATTGTTAGTCTACTAGCTACATAGCCCTCCGGAACTCTACAGCATCCAATGTACCAACTGTAGACTATAAAAACTCAGACTACAACCTCTATAATATAAACACATTAACCTCACATTACAATATGATTTGGTGGAGCAAGTTTTCAGTAAAGAACTAGCTAAGGTCTAAATTGTATGTGAGGGTTTTACAGATTTGAATGATTAGACATACTGATGATGACTACTTTTGCTATGAAATAGGAGGATGTTGATGGAAGAAAATGTGCATAACAACATAGTCTAATTATAAACATAATAAACACCATCCACAATTGGTAGAGATTGAAAATTGTGTCTTTGGCATGGATGAAAACCTGATAATGCTTCAGGGATTGATTTTCTATAGACATGTATAACAATCAGGTAATGATTCTATTGATTAATTGATCGCAGCATGTGATACTCTGAAACGATCAACTGGAGGCATAACCTGAGGAGACGAACCAGGCTTGGTATTTCACTTACAAACAAGAGCACAGTCTCAGAAGAGCAAAGATGCTCCCTCGAGGCTTCGTAAATTCAATCTAGTCAATAGTACACCTTTTTCGGAGACTCGAGTTCGGGGATAGATTATATACCATGGTATTATCTCAAACTACCGCAGCAACATAGACTTTGGAAAGCACCGAATACAAAAACACATTATCCCTGAACTATACGAAAAAAAAACCACAAACACAACAAACAGCAC
>Ga0153962_1000080_pt1 | contig 16845 bp, 11 predicted proteins | sample TSFL046MetaG_FD_106657 | JGI IMG/M metagenome (GOLD analysis project Ga0153962, IMG submission 106657) | Attine ant fungus gardens microbial communities from Florida, USA - TSFL046 MetaG | ecosystem: Host-associated > Fungi > Mycelium > Unclassified | place: USA: Florida, Withalacochee...
AGTCCACATCTGTCGGTTCCTGTGTCCACTTCCGCATCGTCGTGTTCGTCGGATACGCCGTCCCCGAGAATGTGCACTCTGTGCATTCTTCATACCACCACATTCTCTGCTGGCCTTCCCATTGGCTGCTTTGCAGTCGACGCTGGTCGTGTTGGAATCCCAAGCACAACATGTATTGCCGGGAGTTTGTTGCCTTGATTGCAACCATATACTGTACTTGACTAATGCCTATCTCATTGACAGTGGGAACACACATAGAGGTAGCTTGAAGATGCTCGTCAACCGGTACCCGTCACGGCATTTATTGAAGATGGAGCAAAATTGAGGTTTTTCCTGATTTTCATCCAAATCATCCAACTAGAATCCACGACATAGTGGACTTCGCAGCGAAGCACAGGAATGCTGTTCATGAGCCTATCCCATGAAGAATGGATGGATGTTGGTTCAGGACAACGAGTTGCTGTTCTGGGTCTCACTCGAACAGAGGCGAGTTCTAGGCCTGCCTCACGTAGAAGCGATCGGGGACAGGCCACCGAAGGTAGACCTCTCTAGGTTCAGGTACAGCAGCTAGTGGACTAGATGCATTGACAAAGCGTGGTTGAAACAACTCGAAGAAAGGGCAAATGAAATGGTGAGACGGCTTGAGTAAGAGGACAGTCGCATACTCTAGAGCACTATTACAATTTTATGCTGCATCTACATCTTCCATAGTATCCATTGCCATGAACGAGTCTCGTGGACTGCAGCATACAGTATATTCCTACCTCAATGTACAAACCCAATGATCATAAATACTAACATTGCCTTCATTGATGCCACTCTTCTCGGCTAATCAGTACGGCAAGCTTGACTGATTTCTCCAAGTGTTTTGACACTGAAAGCGAAGCGAATCATTAGTGTATCAATCCATGAGCCCGTCCTTACAACCCTCTCTTGTATTGCGCCTTAGAAGAGAGTATTGTTTGCAACAGAAACTGGTTTATAAATTGTTGAGTTGCTGTCCATCCACTCCAGCATGTGCCTGCCAACAGCTGATATCTAGTACGTCGCACGATGGCCAAGATCAATCTGATTCAGATGACATCTTGTCTACGTCTGTAAGGTATGATTTCATAATGAGGTATCTTGCCTCCCCTGATTTGTCCTTGATCCAAAGAACGAGCTGCTTATTTCATGGGGTGTTCCGTACCATTCCTCACATGTATACAGGAACACGACAACGATCCCAGTGCCTTTGGACATTCTTTCACTTATATAGGTATAACAATATCGCCATTTTTCGAAATACTTGATCGAGGTTCTTGATGGTTGATGAACTTACTGGTTATTGTTATTTTGTCGAAAGACGGAAAGATAATGGGTGAATTGTTGACAGACTTTCGTCGCAATTGATATATCGTTGGAGCCAAGATGTTTCCTGGGAAGAATCCAATTCGCCTATAGGTAATTCAACCGAGGGGCAGTTTCCGTGACGCCCTAATTCTTTTTGCATATCTAGATTTGTGGTGATATGATGTGAACATCACTACTACTAATATATTCTTTCAAATCAGTCAGATATTTCGTGCTGGAACTCTCATATTCTGACCCCCCTACTAGTTGGGCCAAATGGGTAGCCGCGTTCATGCATTGCCTTGTCACTGAAAAGTGTATTGGAGACCCCATCAGCGTCTGGGAAGGCCGGAGATAACTCTAAATCGCGTTGGTATTGTATATATGAGAAATTGATCAAGTTCCCTTCCTCATCTTGAGCAGAGGATGATAACAATGATGAAGGCGAGACGAGGATGGATGATCAGTCCAAAAGGTAGTGGACAGGAACAGAACAAGTCGCAATGGGCGGCGTTAAACCATTGTGGACATCGAATTCTTGTGATCGAATATATCATTTCGTCATCTGACCTGACGGGCTCGTGTATCAATGGCCATGATGTCTGCGACAAGTCGTCGCTGTCGGTAAATGCCATCGATTTGGAATATGAAGAATCATGGACCTGTGTCAGTATTGACAAGCAAAAAATCAGTAGAGGTTGTGGTCAGTGAGAAGTGGGAGTAACCGAAGAGAAGGTCATCCCCTGCGCATTGCAAGGTGAGTGATGAAGCCCACGGCTTTGTTACAGAGATAATTGAACCAAAAGACAAAGTGGATGGATGGATTTCATCAATCAAGAGTGTTAGATCAGCGATTTCATACACTTGTGTCCAAACACTCCCTAATATTGATGTATCAGCCAACAACCTCAAAAGTAACCCAGATTCAACACCGCATCCCATCGGTAAAGCACCTGCATCAGGTATTGATCGGGGTCAAGTTCCACATCTCTGTTGAGATATGGGTTCTTATTGGAGCTAATCTCAAGCGGTGACTATAGTAACATCACTATGGTGAGGAGAAATGATTGACATACATGACATACATTTTGTCGCATGATCGAGTTGTTTTGTTCTTTCAAGTACGAACAAGGCTGAGTCAATGATTCAGTCACGAGCCCATCCCAGATGAATGCATACGTACGCGTTCAACTTCTGAGCCATACCAACACTTGCATCATTCCAGAAAATCCACTCACAGCGCAGCTGATCTGGGTTCAGTGCTCTGATGGGACAAAGATCAGTTCACATTGGGAAGTCAGGTGTTTCCGCAGATGCTGGATTCGCTCGAGAGTGAAAGGATTTCCTGCCGCCCATACTTTGATTTGTGTGTCAGGATGCTTCCTTCCATGAGAATGTTAGATCACATGAATATCTACAACTACTTGGGCAAAGTTCAACTCGTTGCAAGGATCCGATCTTTATCAAAGAGCTGATGTTGAAACCTTCCTTAGGAGTTCCGAGTACAACGTGAGATTATCATATGACGAACGTAAACATTACGAGGTCTGTCAACCAGGATAGAGAAGCAAGAGAAACAGATCACTCACCCATTGCTTCATTATCACCCTATTGAATCACCCAGCCCATCCACCTCATCTCTTACGTGACCAGTGGTAACCCTTCCCCTGAATATAACAAGATGAAATAGACGAAGAGGGTTCTATAGAGGCGATGCGTCCCAAGAAAGGCATGAAGTCAGTGTCAGTGAGAGTACGGAGAGACATACGTGAGAATATGCATCAGGTTTGTACATGTTTTCAAAGGAGGCACATCGAAGCTAGAGACCAAATAAGAGCAATGAGTGTATAACAAGTTTGTGATGATATATTATTTGACTTTGACTTCTCTACCTATCGCTTTCGAGTTGCAATCTTCAGGGTGGATCAAGAGGACTCTGTCACACCGCGATCGTCATATTTATGAGCATCCTGGTCATACTGACCCCGCCTTGCAAAACTCATTTACCCACTGCAGACCTTTCCGCAACGCCTATTGGGAATTCAGCTGACCTCTATGGTAGAATTGACTCTCAAGATACTGGCATTCCCGTTCAGAAAACCACCAAATTCACCAAGGACGACGTGTCGACCGTCATGCGATTAGTTGCTTCGAGTGATCCATCCACATTCATGTCTTCGATCGTCACTAATTCTCATATATATGTACAATTTCTACTCACTCTCCAAATGGCATTCCTTGCAACCTCGATGATAGATGAACACCTTAAACGGTGCTCACGTTGAAGATGCCAATGCCCAGCCATCTCCACCAGTTTAACAGTCTCAGTGTAGTGATTTTACTTTGCTCAACATTTCAAATAGATAATTGGAAGCATCATGCAGAGCAACCGAGAATGCATTCAGATGCAGATACGGCATCTTTACACAAAATGTAAGTGTTTTACCATCATGAACCGTCATAGCGTGCTAATCTTTTGCCATTTTCTTTTCTCAAGTCCGCAACCCTACCTCCAGCCTCTACTGTCCCGAGTCCTTTGCTTCTTCCAGTGCCACCATTCTCTCTGCTCCATCTATCCTTCCTTCGCACCAGCTCCTTCGTTTCTGGCCATACGACGTTCTCAGACACTCAACTACGCTATGCCCAATAAACTCTTCAAAGTTCCAAGGGTGCATTCCCTTTCACATCAACCCTATCGTACTTGACGTCACTGTCATCAGTAGTTGGATTTTTCCACCACTGAATGCAAGTTTGCAAGTCCCAATTCTCAAAAGCCCGACACCGATCAAGACAATTCTCGTCACAATACTGCTGACGAGAGAATGCGAACTCCACTTAAACAATGTACATATTAGATCACCGCGAACTTGTATGTGGGTCATAGCGCTCGTCAAGTATGCATAGTATGAGACAAAGCGGATACTCCTTATTTGGCCACGTCTTCTATCCACGACGCGTTTCTCTTGAAAACATGTACGAACGCATACTAGGCTCCTCATGCATGGTTCCATTCCGCTCTCCTTGGTATAGAACTCGACAAATGCTACTCTTCAATTTACATTCTCATGTATGCATTTATTCTCGCTGACATTGATTTATTGCCTTTTTTGGGATGAATTGCTTCTATAGATCTCTCATCATCAATCCTATCTTGTTGGAGTCAGGGGGAGGTGCCACGCAGGAGAAGGTGTGGATAGGCTGAGAGGTTCCCGAAGCAATTGGCATGTGTTTTGATTCTCTTTCTTCTTGCTCCTTGTTAGCGGATATTGTAATGATTGCGTTTGTTGGATGATGATATCACGTTTTATTCAAGGAGGGTTTCAACTTGCTCAAGCTTTTGCAACAATCAACTCTTCAAAAGAACAAAAAACTCGCATCTTCTGTCAATGTTTCGGTAACTGGAGTGTGATCAGCGCATGTCATAATATGATGAAACACATTGCAGACAGCATTAAAACCCTAGCTGGGCATTTAAACAGGTCCGACGAAGTTTGAGAATCAGATCAACTGGGCCGCACTGTGTTTTAAGAAACAGCGGTGCGAAGACAAAGAATTAGATAACCTTTTTGATCTTAACTACACAGTATTTATACTACTTCAAAAGTGTCTCGAATGTTAAAGAATAATCGAGGAAAATAAATGAGTCACTACAAAAGACTCGAGTGTTCGTGGAGTTGATAGTCGCTCCTCTAATCCCTAATACTGTGATTGGATTTTCTGGAACAATGCAAGTGCTGGTATGGCTCAAAATTTGAACGGGCACATATGCATTTCATTGAACCCAGCCTCAGTCGTAATGAAAAGATTAAAACGATTCGATTATGGAACAAACTACGCAGAAAGGTTCGACCGAGACGTCCATGGAGACTGGAATAGTTCAGGTATTGAGACTATTACCTCCATTAAGAACTCATATACCAGATGCAGAATTCGACTCTGAACAATACCTGATGCAAGTGCTCTACTGATGAGATGTAGCATTGTGCCTGGGGGACCGTGCTTTTGAGGTTGTTGGCTGATACATCGATGTTGGGGATTGAATGCTCTTCCGTACGCATACTGATGATCCACAATGCGATTTCTTTGGAAGAATTTGATGAAGAAGCCTAGAGAGATTTGTATATAAGCTCTCACCTTACAGCACTTACGAGACACACACAAGCGTGACTCAGTAGTTAGACAAACCATCCAACAAGATGCTCATATGCGCACTTGATTGTGTGAAGACACACATACTTGTAGCTCCTCCAGCAGTAAAGATGCCACATGGGAGTAGGGATGGTTGTATTGCAGAAACCCAGTCGCACGTTGGTTTGACTTGGAATAAAGTGTATTCCGTTGCAAACCAATAATTATATACAATGGATATCAAGTTTATATACTAAATAAGGATTCCAGAAGGTTCCTGAGAAATTCAGCCAGATCATGGTGTCAGCTTGATCTCCCAACAGGTTGACAAGCCAATCAAGTGAGAATTTGACAGGATATATCTGTAAACAGCATGATAATGTGAGCAGATGCAGCACACAAAGTCAATTGAAAGTGCGTCTAAACCATCAATATGAAAAGACAGCAACTGCAAATAAGAACAAATAATGATCATTGAATCAATCAACAGGAACGGAACAAATGATGATCATTCTTCGATCAGTGACAGTGAGCTTGCCGATAAACACGCTGTGAAGTGCAAAGTAGTGATGTGACTCCTAGCAAGGTGGTTTGAATACACACTGGAATGAATGAAGATAACGCCATGTTGCAATCACAATGTGATACATGTAATATGATATACTATTGTACACCAAGTGTGTTACAATCTTGTGACAGACCAATGTATGGAGGATTTCCCATTGGAGGTCTGGTTATTTTTAATTTCTGATCCATCATTGCAGGCACTTTACAAAGTACTGAGCATGCAAACATTGTTGACCAATTTCAGTTTCTGGATCACATTGCTTGATGTCGCAATCAGCACGTGGCTTTTTGATCATTTTCCAGTCATCATTTGTTTCACATTTATGAATATTATTTTTTCATTGATTACCCTCAAAGGTGTTCCTTGCCCCTTCCATTGTTAAAATAACTCATATTTGATCTTTTCAATATTTCAGTCTGTCACTGTTACTACCTCATTGGCAGCACATTACAACTTTGCACTTTACATTTCAGACCATTTTTATCTATCACAGGAACTGATCAAAAAAGATCAGCAGATTCACTGCCACTGATCTTGAGAAATGATCCATTTCAACACTTTGTTTTCTATGCTTATGTTACATGTGTTCATTGCTATTCATCATTTGTTGATCATTTTTGGTTCCTCAATTATTTTTGGCCATCAGAAGGTTATCTACAATTATCTCTTCATTAATTGATGGCCCTCATATTTTTGTTTGTCACAATAACCAAGGACATTGTGTTCTGTACCCAGTTCAAAGTCACTTATTTTCTAGCACTCTGACAAGGCAAATAGTCAATCCTCCGAAGTGTGGCATGAGTGAACAGCTGATCCAAGGCAACTGGTGAGCTGAGCTTTGCCTAAGCAATGATCACTTGTGATTTATTCAGGGCACCTCAGTGTGTTTTGAGGTATTTTGTTATCCAAGATCATAGTAGCTCACTGCCATCTTAATTTCTTTCATATTCAAATCCAAGTGAATGCATGAATCAAGAATATGATAATTGGATTGAAAAAGTCTTTGTCTTGTGAGAAATGGCATAGAAATATTGATTGACTTAAAGAAGGGTGCTAAAGGGGTGACTGACCATCAGTTAACACCTATACATTATCTGACCTGAAGCAGTCAAGTTAGGTCATATCACATATGTTTGCCTTTTTCGATGTTGGTTTTTTTTTCTTGTTTGGATGCAAATAAATCTTGAGGACCAAAAAAGAATCTTATGGACATAATAAAATGCATGATGTCCTACAGCAATACATCATCTGATCCTGACAACGACAAAAATCTTTCAATAATTAACCCATTATCTCCTCATGTTTTGACTACCAGTGAGTTGATAAACTATCGAGACCTTAATCGAGTATTTCAAGAAACAATGATATTGTTATATCTAAATAAGTGAAAGAATATCCAAAGGTGCTGGTACCGCTTTCATGTTCCTGCATTGTACACATGTGAGGAATGGTACAACAACCTGTAAAATGAGCAGCTTGTTCTTTAGAGCTTGGATAGTATTAGGCATGAAAATAAAGACAATGACTTCTGTATTTGGTGATTGTTGTCTGTTCAAGGACGAAGTACAAATCAGGGGAGATTAATAAGTGTTCTGTGGCAAGATACTTCATTGATAGAATCAACTTTCCTTTCACACATGTAGATAAGGTTTTATCAAAATTATCATGGTCATCATGTGGTGAGCTCAATGTTGGCCAGAAATCTTCTGAAATCAATGGAGGTGAATGTCTTGAAGCTACTCGGCAATTCATCGACAGTTTCCTGTTCAACAGACACAACCTCTTGTAAGCTGCAATATGAGACAGCTGTAAGGAAGGGCTGAGCCATTGAAATGCAATTAGAGTTTGCTGTCTGCATCCCTAGAGAAATCAGCCAAACTGCCAGTGATATCAGCCAAGAAGGATAGTATGAGTAAAAATGATGTTGTCAAGACAAAGGTGAATGTTGGCACTGTGAACATCAGGTTTGTATATTGACACAGGAATATAACATATGTCAGACTTTTCTATGGTAAATACTGAATAAATTTATAGTAAAATTGTAAAAGAATTCAAGTGTATGCGAGTATGCGATTGTGTGTTTTGAGTCCCTACCTAAGCAGATTCATACCCCTTTCCTTGAGCTCTTTCAGCCACTCTTGGTTAATACATTCAGTCAACTCGGTGCCGAAGTTAGAGAGGTCCACCTTTATTGGCTGGCCCCAGGTCATTTCTGTCTGAGCTAGACATAGAGCTTTCCTGTACTCAAGCCATCCTGGCACATCAACCATCTATCCCTGGTGCCTCGCAAGATAAGCACATATTCATGAGTAAAATTCTGGTGCTTAGCTATGCAGTCCGCTATGTCATAAATTTTGATTAGGTTATGGATTTGGTTGGATCATTGCATTGATCGGACACCAACTTGGCTCCATCTCCATGCACCACTCTGGGTACCAGGACTGAGTATACACATGGCCAGTGCAGACGTTGAAGAGGGTTATTTTGTCTGTGTCATGACAGTGGAGAGCGATGAGTTAGTCGCTAAGGGATCGGTCAAGTAGGGCAGGTGAGAGAATAATCTTGTGGATGTCGGGCATTGTGATGGGCCTGTCGCAGAGTTGACCAGTTCATATATCACAGAATCGGACGTCATCATCTTCCTAAGAGCAACATGCAAAGAGCTTTCTACCAGGTGAGTATTCCTGTGGGTACCTGCCAAGATGTATTTTGTCAGTGAAACGGAAAAGATGAAATGAGTGTTGTGATTCCATGAATAACATGAGATGGGACTAGTGTGTCTGTGTTGATGCCTAGAGGATACATGCATTCAGTATGATCCCTCAGTTTCCAAACCTGAAACAAGCCTGAGATCTCGTCCGAGTCATCACCTTTTAGTTTGGCACATATAACCAGGTAATTACGTGTTCTGAAGGCAACCTTCCATTATCGGATACATCTCCCTTTGGGCCAGGGATAGTAATGAGGCAATTTCCCAGTTGCACAACATCTGCCTCAAATCCATGCTCAATGTCTCCAGGCCCTCAATGACATTGGTTGAAATCCCTTCTTGGGATGCATGGCCTCTGATGCAGGTGCTTTACCAATAGAATGTGATGTCGTGTCTGGGGTACCATACTTATGAGGTTGTTGGCTGATACATTAATGTTGGGGATTGAATGCTCTTCCACACATATCTTGATGAACTGCAGTGTGATTTCCTTGGAAGAGTTTAACATCACTGTCTGAAGAAGCCCAGGAAGATTTGTATATAAGATCACACCTCACAGAATTTACGAGATGCGCACAAGCATGACTCAGTAATTAGACAGATAATATAATAACATGCCCATATACATGCATAGAAAGCTCAATTCCACAAAGACACATGTACCTGTACTCTTGCAAGAGTAGGGATGCCACATGGGAGTAGAAAATATTTGACAAGCCAATTGAGTGAGAATTCAATAGATTCTATCTGTCAACAGGATGATCATGTGAGCAGGTGCAGCACACAGAGTCAATTGAAAGCATGTCTAAACCTATTGTTACAAACTTATCTCGTGACCACCTCGACTCTACCTTGTGCCACCTAAAGTAGTATCAAGAAAACCCGTTAGTAGTCTTCTAACATCAGTCTGGTTATAATATACCTTTTATCTGAACACTGGGCATTAGGAACTCATAACACCTATGAGGGCCATTAATATCTTATTGATGAAAAGACAACAAATGTAAATAATGGACAAACAATGAGTATCCTAGACATAAGCAAACAAGCATCTGAAATAATGATCAACAGAACAGAGTGGGATAATCAAATCACAATCAGTAGCAGTGAGCTAGTTGACAGGAACATACAAAATTTGAAAATTCTTGTAGCTACTGCCAAAAAATCATAAGGAGATATCTATGCAATAGGACAAGGAGCTGTTATGGTGGATTATGTTATAGAAAATAAGAACAGTACCCTTACTAAGGTGACCTCCAGGTTTTTCCAGTATACTTTGTTCCCAGATTACATCAGAGACTCTTCTCTATTGGGACCTTGATCTGGATGGGGTACAAGTACCAAGGATGTTATGAACTTACAATGGGACTACAACTATTATTGGCCCTGGTCTGATAATGAGTGGTTAGTAGAAGAGATATTGGCAATGATGGATGAAGGTAACAATGATGCATCAATGTATCATTAAAGACTGTGGATTTGGAATTATGAATAGACTTTATCACAAATAGCCACTTATTGATTTGTGATGGGTGAGTTTAGTATTCAAAAAGAGCTTATAAGTGAAGTTAGACAAGTAGCAAAAGATGCTGTTAAGTCTGAGATCTAATCCTCAGATAGGGAGTCCTTATATACAGAATTGTGATGGTCTGTGCACTAGAACAGATCATCATATGCTACTACCTATTGTTCTACATATGGTAGTGCCTTTGTACTGGAAATAGAGATAACTTAACCATATAGAGGCTGTCCTTTGTTCTAAGAAAAGGCAAATGATTATCTATGGGTAATTAATTAAGTCTATATACAAACATTGAGAACTTCATATCTTCATGAATATTAATTGCCTCAAGTTGTTCTAGGCTCATTCTGAGCATCATGAGGAGGGCTTCTTCTGAGCCTAGAAGCAAAGCATCAATCATGGCGGTTTCCAAGATATCAGTGATTTAATACATGGTACCATAGTGGTTACCTACTGATTTGCCTGATATCTTGGCCAATATTGATTGCCTTGAGATGTGACTGGCATCAATAGAAAGGTCTTTTTAAGGTCTTTCTGGATCCATTAGGACCATAGAAATCATTGAAGAATTGGTGGAGATAGGTCTGAATGAAGTTTGTAACATTGTCAGTTCTGGCCAGTCCAGTATTGTTAATATTCACTCTTGTTCCATCCTAATACTCTCCTTATCAACTATAAATCTGAGCATTCTAGTCTGTGTCACTTTAAACTCATATTTTTTGAGTTTTGCATATAGTCTATTCTTCTGAAGTCTTTGGAGACAGTAATATGTGTGTTTATGGAGTTTGTTTAGTGTTAAGTCAAAGATTAGAATATCATCCAAGTAGGTTACTAGTTCATTTTCTAGTCCTTGTAGGGCCCTATCCACATAACTTTGGAATGAGGCTGGTGTATTACATAGTCCAAAAGGCATTCTAAATTCTGTTTTCTATTTGTTACTGGCTCATATCCTTAGTAAATAAAAGACTACCCTCAAATCTATCTTTGTAAAGTATTTTGTGCCTTGGACACAATCCAGTAGTGAGTTTATAGCAGGGACAGGGTATCAAATTTTTATGGTGGTTTTGTTAAGCACCCTATAGTCTATGCAAAGGCATAAATTGGTAGTGTTCTTTTTTTCTACAAATAGGGTAGGTGATGCAGCTAGGGAGGTGCTTCAGTCAATAAACTTTCAGTTCTCCATGTCTTAGAGGAATTCTTTGAGGATTTGTAGCTTCTTCTTGAAATGGCAGTATGCTAGTCTACATCGTGGGTTCTGTTAGGGAACTACTCAGAGGCAATCACCCTTAAGCTAGTGGATAGTCCTGGAAGCTAGTTTGAGATTCAAGTGGGGGTATATCTACACACTTGCTAGTATATATACTACACTAGATAGTCAGGCACACAGCACCATGGCAACTGACCTATAATCAACAGAATGTTCTAGAATAACTAATAATAGACATTGCACTGCATGACACAGACAGAAGAGGTTAGAAACAGTGGAAATGCGATACACGATCTGTCACTGGGCCACTAATAGATCAGACCCTCAGAACTTACTAAGCATCACTCTAGATGTCCCCTTACAGGTTCTGGCTATTGATCAGGTCAATAGTGTAGTCTAGTTAGCCCCTGTAAGATAGTAGTTATTGTATGACATTAGTGTCAAAGATATCTGTATATTCTCAGTATAGATAGAGTACTTTGAGGATAGATTTGGGTATATCATAGCTAGTTTTGATCTAGGTAGCATAGAGAAGTGTATTAAAGGTGTATGTTTCAGTTATATGGTTTGTATCTTGATTAGGATAGTATCTTGTGTGTTATTTTGTTTATTGTTGGGAGAGTGATTGTTTGAGGGTTTTTGGACATTGATAGGTATAAAGCCTATAGAGGTGATAGCAAGGTCTTAGTGATCCTTTCTCCTGATATATATGATCCTTATGAGTCTTAACTCAATTGAAAAAGGGTACTTTCTCTTGAATTTAGAGTTCTGTTTCTGTTTCCTTCTGGAGATAAACTTGGTATTGCATCTAGTTTATCCAGGGGTTTATTTTTTGGAATAATAGCATGCCTAATACTATCTCATATTTGCCAGTCAGGGCACCAATAAAGAAATCTTGAAATTTCATGCCTTAGATGTCATACTGCAGATAGCAGACTAAAGAAGAGTTGGTTGTCATAGGTTTGTTATCAAGGTTCTTTACAGGACCATTATACTTACATAATGATATTGGGTATAATTTCTCTACAAATAGCTTAGATATGAAATTGGCCATTATACCATAATCAAAGAGATAACATATAGTCTGATTTATTGTTTTTCTCTCCACCATTAGATAAGAGACTGTAATTACATCATTGGAAATAGGAGAGGAAACTGGTACAGAGCAATATAGTCCTTATCAGATAAAGAGCTCAACTTGGGAATGGTTGGCTGAGTTGAGCTTAGGCTTTTCCTGAATCCCAGTTTTAGATTGCTAATATTATATATTTATTTAAGGGAGAATTGCCAATGGTATTTAATTGGAGGCTAGGTACTTTTGTAGGACAGAAGGCAGCAATATGACCTGATTCTCCACAGTAAAGGCATAGTCTAAGAAAACAACAGTGATCTTTTTCCTCCTATGGTAAGGGACCAGTGTAATAGGGAATTTGTGTGGCAGGAACAGGGACAAAGCATATAACAAGAGTTGTAATATTGGGAGTATTATGTAATCAGGGGGCTGTGCTATGATTTGGGTTTTCTCCTCATCTGAATACCTAATGTTCGTTAGCTTCCAGGGCTGTTCTTTTCAATTGTTTATAGTTACTCTTCTAATATGGTACTCCTACTAGAAGGCTCTTTACATTGTCTTTTAATCCTTGATAAAATAGGTTACCCCAAGTGCTATGGGGTTAGATAGTTTTCTGGACCAGGTTTTCAAAGTCTAAAGCATATTTGTAAACTGATTGAGTTTTCCTTAATGAATAGAGACATTCTATGAGATAATAATGCATGTTTGGGTCATGGAATTGTTCTCAAAATATGGTAAAGAATCTTTGTAAGAAAACAATTAAAGTCTTGGGGATTACCAAAAAATGATTGGATTGTGGAACTTTTTTCATTCTTAGCTTTGTCATTAAGAGGATTTAACTAATAGCATTGGACAGAGGCTAGGTGGGGTATTAGGGTTTTGAGAGATTTCTTTCCCTGGAGAGAGGCTAGTTGTAGTTGAATTTAGGTGAGTTAGGCTTGCAGTTTGTTTATTGTTGCATTGTTATCTATCTCTTTCTTGCTAGTTTCTCCTAGAACTTCAAGATGAGTAGGTGGCTCATTTGAGTCATCTGAATAAACTGTGTTAGATTGAGAACAAGTGATTAGTTACATTATGATTGAATTTCTGGGTGAGAACAGGCAAGGCAAGGCAAGATGATGAGATCAAGAACAACCATAGGTTTAAGTAAGTTAAGCCTTAAAATGTCATGGAAAGGCACTTAAAGGTATAGTTGCAAATTTTATAAAAAGTTTAAGACTAAACTAGACAAAATTATCACTACATTAATTAATGTTTAGTATTATGTAATATTAATGTTATTAATTAGTCTTTCATCTAGTATCCCCTGACAGGGCATAACAATTAAAATACTCTTGGACAATGGTACAACAGGAATGTTTATAGATAGAAAAATAGCAACTAGACATAAGTTCAAGCTGCAGAAGTTGAATAGGCCAATAAAAGTAAGAAATGTAGATGGGACAAATAACAGTATGAGAGCAATTATACATTAAGTGGAAGTAAATGTGTATTATAAAAATTATGTGGAATGAGAATGGATATATATGACCTAGAAAGAACAGACATAATATTGGGGATACCATAGGTGGAGGCACACAATCCAGAAATTAATTGGGAAACAGGAGTGTCATGATTTAGCAAAATTATCACAAATGGTCACTTACTTGGTTTGTGATTGAAGATTGGATGTTCAAAAAGCTTAGAAATGTGAAGGTAGACAGTGACAAAAGATGTTGTTAAGTCTGAGATCTAATCCTCAGACTATGAGTCCTTAAATACAGAAAAGTGATGGTTTGTGCACTAGGATAGATCATCACATGCTACTACCTATTGTTCTACATATAGTAGTGCCTTTATGCTTGGAAATGTAATAAATTAACCATATGGAGGCTGTCTCTTGTTCTAAGAAAAGAACAAATGACTATCTATAGGTAATTGATGAAGTTTATGTGCAAACATTGAGATCTTCATATCTTCATAAATATTAATTGCCTCAGTGCTGTTTTAGGCTAATTCTGAGTGGTATAAGGAGGGCTTCTATGATACCCAAAATCAAGGCATATATTGTGGCAGTTTCTGAGATATTGGCAATTTAATATGTAGTACCATAGTGGTTACCTACTGATTTGCTCAATAGCTTGGCCAATACTAATTGCCTCGAGATGTGACTGGTATTGATCAAAAGGTCTTTTCAAGGGCTTTTTGGTGCTGTTAATACCATGAGAATTATTGAAGAATTGATGGAGATATAGCCAAATGAAGTTTGTGACAAAAATAGCTAAGTTATTATTTTTTTTTCTTATCTGGACTTACTATATAAGAAAGGAATGCAGAAAAGTATTACATGATAATGTTACTGTCACATGTCAAATGAATGGAGTTATATGATAAGTATTATTATTTATTTATTTTTTTAAAAAAATCAACAATTTATTACATGGGGTATGTAGGCAGACCATGGTAAGTACAAAGTACCTACTTAGATACACAAACAAAGAAAAAGAAGAAAGAAAGGGTGAAAATAAAAGAAAGGAAGCTGTGCCTTTATTCCTAAGAGTTGTGCTATGGTGGGTCTCTATCCATAGTCAAAGCTGAACACTCCAGGGTTGTCTGCAAGGAAGTAGATGAAGCTGTTGATAATGGTGTTATAGGGGCATGTAGAAGGGTCATAGAGGTTATATTCCATGACAATGTGTTCTTGAGTCTGAACTTTGGCTTTCTTATATGGGCAGCTAGTGGGAAGGTTGGGGAAAAACCTTTGTCTATACTCTCCAATAGGGGTATGGCCTGTGATCATGCATGTGAAGCAAGCACATAGGGAGTTGGTAAATCCTATGCTAGGGAGCTATGAGCTGCTCTTGACATATGTTGGTTTGATAACTTTTTGGTCTTTATCCTTGAATATCAGAAAATAGTGACCCCTCTTGAGGCTGTTTGCAAAGGTTGATTGCCATTTTTGTAGGATATCATTATATTCTCTTTTCCTGCTGAAGAGGTATGAGTTTTTGCAGAGGAGTTCTGGTGCATTAGTGCTGGCTTTAACTTGATTGTCAACTAGTTTGTGTCTTGGCCATTTGGCTTTGCTTGGACAATACCAGAAATATATTCTGTTTCTGTCATCTCTAGTAAGATACTATTTGATGGCATAGGCCACAGGTATGACTATATTCTGGAGAGGGTCAACTTTGGATTCAAGAACTTTGCTAGCAGCAGATATAGAGTTGGTGATGACAGTGATATTGTTGTCTTCCATAGTGTAAGGGGATACCCTAGGGAACGGCCTAGACTCTAAGTCAGCTCCTATCTAAAGAGCTAACCTAACTTGGTAAGTTGTCTTCCTACCCTCTTTACCTTCTCGTCTATCTCTGCCTTGATGTGCCTGTGTATCTATAAATAGGACAGTAGTATTATTAGTTAGTGCTCATATGACTGCAGCACACAGACTATCAGTTTTAGTATACAAGATTTTCATCCAGGCCTCTGGCCTAGCTTGATTCCTCTACTAATTCTGTGTTTTGAACTTTGTGTTGAAGTCAGTCCACTATGCTACTCTCCTACAACAGTCTGTGAAGTAGCAGATAGTGTTGTCTGTCAGGTTGCTATGCTCCTTTTCTTCAACAGTCTGTGAGGTTAAAGTTTGTTTACTTTCTGTAATATTGTATTATTGAGCTTGTGTTGTAGTTAATCTACTATGCTTTCTTTCTATTGTCTGAAAGATTACAGTACTTCCTTCCAACAACAATCTGCTATTCTGACTTATTTCTTCATCTCTCAAATCATAAGAAAAATCAATCTCAAGTCCATTGTTAGATACAAATATAATCTATAATCTAATGCTATTGAATACTTCTTTATATACTATATTAAGTGTCCTTCTACTCTCTTGGCTCTGCTCTGGAAGAAGTACTGAAATGTTCAGAGGTGAAGTACATCTTGAAAAGGCCACATAAAGTTGTCTATGGGAGAACACTGATGTCTGCAAATTAATCCCCACATGCTCCACTGACTGTCCTTGAGACTTGTTGATAGTCATAGAAAAGGCCAGCCTGACTGGGAATTGAAGTCTCTTGAGTGGCACAGGCAATGTCTCTGCATTAGGTGATAACCTGATCCTTGGAATCAACACCACCTTGCCTCTAAATCTCCTGTTCTTGCTGATAATCCTGCACTAGAGCACCTTTCTTCTCACATTCAACACCATCATTCTTGTCCCATTACAAAGTCCTTCTCCTGGATCCAAGTTCCTCAATAAGATAACTGGAGAGCCAACCTTGAGACAGAGTAAAGCAGGAGGCAATCCACCAGCATTGAGTTGTTGAAGAAA
>Ga0153962_1000081_pt1 | contig 16797 bp, 6 predicted proteins | sample TSFL046MetaG_FD_106657 | JGI IMG/M metagenome (GOLD analysis project Ga0153962, IMG submission 106657) | Attine ant fungus gardens microbial communities from Florida, USA - TSFL046 MetaG | ecosystem: Host-associated > Fungi > Mycelium > Unclassified | place: USA: Florida, Withalacochee...
ACGCAGGCGGCCAGCTCGCAAATCTGTCAGGACCTCGGCACCAAGCACGACGTGTTCTCTGACTGGGCGGCATCCCGTCAGGGCTGCGGCGTGGGCGGGGAGACGAACAGCGTGTTTGACAAGGCGACCGAGGAAGAGAAAAAGCGCATCCCGCGCAACCGTAACCTGACGTGGGACACGTTCACGAAGCTCAATCAGTTTTTCAGCAACGATCGCGCGCTGAAGGAGTTCATTATGTCGATGGTCGGCACGGTAATTTACGATGCGAACGGTAACCCGACGTTCCTGCAGCCGCGCGGGGGCAGCGAGTCGATGTTCAACACGCTCCTGAACGGCGGGACCGAGAAAATCTACCGCTGCAACGACAACAATACCTGCCTGTCGCCGACTATCGCGGAGCTGACGCTCTCGGAAGACGAGGGTATGACCGGCCGGGTGCGCGACATGCTTAACGATATCTTCGATAAAAGCCGTACCGATACGGCGCTTAACGACAACGAAAAGGCGCTTATCAGCAGCACCCGCGTGCGCATCCTGCGCTACACCATCGACTCCGCGTCGGTGGGCATGGATCAGAGCGTGGTCAGCAGCCTGGCGGAGTACATCGCGGCCGATATGGTGATGTCCTACATCAACGGCCTGATTGACGTGGCCGCGAGCGGGGCGGCGGGCACGCTCGATACCGAGGAAGAGAACAAGCACTTTCGCGAGAACCTGCGTCAGGTGCGCAACGAGCTGAGCCAGCGCGTCGCGCGCATCCAGGTGCAGCAGAACGGGCTGGCGGAGTATGACCGCAGCCTGTCCGAAACGCGCCAGCAGCTCTCGTCATCCGTATCCGACAGCGTGCTGTCGAACTATCAATTCGGGAGTAACTAATGGCGCTTGATATCTGGGTAGTCAGCTCTGGTGGCATGATCACGATGGGGCTTAATGCGGTTGCCACGGTGATGGAAAACGGCGGCTGGAAAAGCACAATCTGGGTGGCGGAGATGCTGGGCATCGCCTTCTGCGTGATGACGTACCTGCGAACACATAACATGACGGCCATGTTCGGGTGGGGGCTGACGTTCGTGCTGGTCACCGCCCTGCTGCTGACGCCCAAGGTCACGGTGGTGGTCAACGACCTGACCGCTCCGGACACCATCGGGCGGGTGGATAACGTGCCGGTGGGGCTGGCCATGCCGCTGTATCTGATGACAGGCGTGGGCTACACGCTCACGACAACTTACGAAGACAACTTTCACTTCCCCGACGAGCGGTCCTACACCAAAACCGGCATGCTGTTCGCGAGCAAGTTGCTGCAGGACAGCTTCACTATCGACAGCCGCAATCCGGTGCTGGCCTACAACATGGGGGAATACGCGAAAAACTGCGTGGTGCCGGACATCATGCTGAACCACAAGTACAGCATGCAGGACGTGATGGAATCTGAGGACGTGCAGGCACAGATCTTCAGCAATCCGAGCCCGCTGCGCGCCATCTACTGGCGTGACGCGACCGGCACCACATTTATGGTCTGCCGGGACGCGGCGCCGCGTCTGAAAAACCTGCTGACGGCGGAGAGCAACAATACCGGCAGCACGTTCATGGCCCACGCGGTCCGCATGCTGCCGGGCAACAATGCGCCGCAGACGGTGTACGCCGAGCAGCTTGCGGGATCGTATGAATACTTCCTCGGCAGCAGCAAGTCGGCGCAGAGCATTATGATGCAGAACATCGCCGTCGCGAGCCTGCGTCGCGGGCTGAACAGCTATGTGAAGGGGATGAATGACACTGCCTCAATGGTGGACATCGCGTCCGAGCAGTCGCTGATGAAGCTGCGACTTTCGCACGCGGTCAGCTACACCATTGCGACGGAGGTGCTGCCGCAGCTGCACACGGTGCTGCTGCTGTTCTGCATCTGCATCTTCCCGGTAATGGTGCTGGCGCTGTACGTGCGGGAAATTGCCTGGTCCGTCATCAAGAGCTACCTGAACTTTATGGGCAGCCTGATGCTGTGGCCGGTGATGTTCGCCATCTTCAACTTCGCGGTGAACTACAGCACGCAGAACAGCTTTCACGCCTCGGGCCCGACGCTCTCCAACATGAACCGCCTGATGGAAACCAGTACCACCACGGCGGGCATCGCCGGCTGGCTGATGCTGTCCATCCCGTTTCTGGCGTTTCGGCTGTTCACCGGGCTCGGTCAGGGCTTTGCGAGCCTCAGCTCTAGCCTCGGCAGCGCGCTCAGCAGCGCGTCTGCAGCGGACTCCGGCGCGGTGGCGTCGGGCAACATGAGCGTGGGTAACGTACAGCTGGACAACATCAACGGGCACAAAACGGATCTGAACCGCGCTTATCGTGAGGGGAATACCTCTGTGCAGCTGGGCAACAGTGCCATGCGCACCGTGACGCAGGATGGGCAGACGGTGTATGACGCCTCCGGCGCAACCAGCCGCCTGCCGGTGGATCTGCACCTTGACCGCAATCTGGCGAGCGCCGCGCAGCGCTCGGTGCGCGACAGCATGGCGCAGACCGAAATGGCGGCGCAGGGCTATAACCACTCGGTACAGGAAACTGGCTCGCAACTCAAACAGTTCCATGAGCAGTTCGGCAACAGCGACTCGAAAACGCTGTCAGCCTCAACCGGCATGAGCATCACCGACGCAGAGCGCGTGAACAAAATGCAGAACGTGGCGCAGGATTATGCGACCCGCAACCATATCAGCCTGAATGAGGCGTACTCCGAGCTTGAAGATAAATCCCGCAGCGCATCAGTGAATACTGGAGCCCGAACACAAGCGGGTATTGATTCAAGCAAATCACTCTGGGGCAAAGCCGGCGAGTGGGTAACGGGTGCCTCGGTTAAGGGCGATGTTCATGGCGGTACAGAATTGACAGGGAGAACTGGTTCAACATCACAAACTTCGGAAGGAGGGCAAAGTGGAAATGATAATTCGCAAACTATCTCCGCTCGTGAGTCGCAGGACTTCAGTCAGGGTATGGACGTGCTGCGTAACTACAGCACGACCTACAACGGTCAGCACGTTGATAACAACGCGTCCGGTCTGATGAACCAGATCTCTTCCGGCATCACCACATCTGACAGCAAATATGCGCAGTACACGGCAAGCCAGGCACACACGCATGAAATGCAGAAGATGGCTTCTGAAACAGAAACGCTGAGCGCAGGCGCACGTGACAACTACACGCAGCAGTTTGTGGAATGGGCACAGAGGCGTGCACCGGGGAATGCCGAAACCATTCTTACCAACACGTCTGATGAACGTGTTCAGAAGCAGCGTGACGGACTGGTTCAGGAATTCTTCGCAGAGAAGCTGCAGGGGCGTATTGATGGCGATTATGCGCGGAATGCCGGGAGTACTGGTGAAGGAATGGGCGCCCCGGCAAATACCGCAGGCGCGCAGTTTGGCGGCGGTTATAACAGTGCGAACCATAGCATTGAGGCAGGTGTGGCCAGAAACAATATTCGCACAGACGTAAACAACGAGGTTGAAGCTCAGCAAGGCGTGGTCAAGAATAGGGAAAACGCTGCTCAACAGCAGCTTAATGAAGGAAAAGGCCAAACCGACGGTGCGATTGCTTCCCGTATGGGGGATTTTACGGAGAGATCAAATGAATACCACCGAAATAAAGAAGCTGCTGATAAACATCAAGACGTAACATCTCTAAACTTTAAAGACTCTAAAAGCTATAAAGATTTTTTGGAAAAGAATGAAGAATGAAATAACACAGAAGAAGGTGGTATATGCAAATAAACTATGAAGAGATTAGGAATGACTCGAAAAAAATCACTGACTCTATGATGTCATCGAAGCAGTGTGTTCCATCATTTTTTGAACCTATGAAATACGTTAAGTACCACATCCTCACTTATTTAATGTTTGCTCTGCTTTCATTCTTTTTGCCTGATGCGAGTGGCGACATATTGATCGGGATTGCAATTTTAGGTTTCGGCTTGCTTCATTGGTTCTTTATCTTTTGTTTTATTTCTGGGTATGTTGGCTTGTTTGCAATGATTTCTTCCTCAGACGTAAAGGAGTTAAAGCTTTCAAGAATTATTTCGAAAAAAGTGAAATCCTATGGTATCGCTTGGCTTATGATCATCACATTACTTGGTTTAGTCAGTGTTACAACCGAGTTGAATATCGGCGCCTTAGTTTTTGGGAACTTCCTGTTTAGTATATTTGGTTTTTTTGTTTTTAATCTTGATGTTTCTCGCTATCAAGTGGCTGGACTTTTTGGTGCTTTGAGCGCTGCGAAAGACAAGATGAATCAATAAACTATATCTAGATACTCTCCTTCCCTCGCTGCTGTAGCGAGGGTATATTATGAGGTGATAATGCTTATTCATTTAACCCCCTCCTTCTTTCTCAATTACTCCGATGTCTCTGTTAACTTAATTGATGTGGAAATTCCTGAGCTAGGGCTGCATCTGCAGAATGAAAGAGATATAACTGTCCGGTTTCCTGCACCCAATAAACGGCTGCATTATGTCTGCCGTAAAAAAGGACGCAAAGCCGTATACGGCATTCTGCTGAATACGGATAAAAACGTAACGGACATTACCGTAATAACGCGCTGGGCCGTACAGGGTGACGTTTCTACGCACCGTGTACACATGCACATCGTGGGTGCTGACGATGCGGCTACTGATGTTATTCACCTCTGGAGCGGGGTTTTTAATACCCCCTTCAGGGATAAATCACCGGACCTGACTAAAAACTGGATTCCAGCGTCGTGTCAGCCGCGCCTGAGCGTCTGCGCCGGCGACAGGCCGTCCGAGCGCGAGCCAGCAATCTGGCGCCTTGCGGACGCGGCCGGGATTATCCGTCAGCAGACGGAATACTTCACCGCCGCCACCGTAGAGCCCGAACGGCTGCTGACGCCTACTCGTAGCAATGACCGGCTGCCGGCGCTGGAAGACGCGTTTGACTGCAATGTGCGGGAATATGCGGACACGCTGCGTGTGCTTTACGCCTACCCGGGCGTGACCGTCTGCCCGATCACGGAACATGAGGAGCTTATCGAAAGCGACCTGACGGAAGAGGGAAAGCGCGATGCGTTCACCGCGATAATCCAGCCCGTGCTGCATGAGGTTCGCGCGGTCTGCCCGGTGTTTTTTACCAATACCACCAACCTGATGAACAGCATCCGCCGCTTCTCCACGCACTTTCATGCGCTGAGCGATACTGAAAAGCAGTTTGTTGAATACCAGATTAATCAGCCCCTGTTTCGCGTTTCAGTGAGCTGAGACCGCCCGCCGCACAGCCTGACGCGCCCTGCGTCTGGCGGAGGAGGCGGAACATCACGTCAGCCCATCCGGGCACGTTCGCACCGTAAGTAAACCCCGCGCAGCTTTCTGTCTGGCTTTTGCCTGCCCGCAGCCTTGCGCGCCTGTCTCTGTTTCCACATAAAGGACTTTCAATGAGCCTCAACGCCCGCGACTTTACCCAGGGCGGCCAGGTGATGAAATACATGATCGGCATGTTTGTGCAGATCATGAATATCGCCTCCTACTGGGTTGTGCTGTTTTCTGCACTGGTATTTTTCAGCTGGATGCTGCTGCGCCTCACGCTGCAGGAGTTTATTCACGGCAGCGCCTACTGGCTCATCAAGTGGCTGATTATGCCGCTGGCGAAGGTTTCCGGTAAGCCTTCGCAGGCCGGCTGGACCTTTCACTTCGAACGACCCAACGGTGAAGTGGTGGCGTTCAAGCACACCGCGCTGCAGGTGATGAATGACCCGTACTTCGTGCTAATGGGCCAGCACGTCAAGGACACCGCGTTTTACGGCTGGGGCATTTCAGCCTTCAGCTTTGTCGCCGCCATTATGGCCATTACCTGGTTTCTGGGCAGCAAAGGCGCGAAGCAGCGCGAGAGCGAACTCACCGGCGGCCGCATTCTGGCGACGAGCCCTTCTGTTGTGAACCGCCTGCTCAAAAGGGCCGGCGTGATGTCCCCGCTCAGCATCTGCGGTCTGCACATCCTGAAAGACTCGGAGATGCAGAACTTCGGTCTCCACGGCACCGTCGGGTCGGGCAAGAGTACCGCGCTGAACGACCTGCTGCGCCAGCTGCGCGAGCGCGGCGATCGCGTCATCGTGTACGACAAAGGCAATAACTTTATCCCGACTTTTTACCGTCAGGATAAAGACCTCATCCTTAACCCCTTCGACGCGCGCTGTGCCCCGTGGGACCTGTGGGAAGAGTGCAAGACAGTGGGTGACTTTGAGAACTTTGCGACATCTCTGCTTCCTGACAGCACTGGCAGCAGCGATCCGTTCTGGGTACTGTCGGCTCGTTCGCTGTTTGTGGCCACTGCGCGGCGCATGGCCCGGGAGAAGAACCGCAGCATCGGCGAGCTGCTGAAAAAGCTGATGTCTATCAGCCTGGCGGACCTGCGCGCGTTTCTGGAGGGTACGGACGCGGTGAATCTGGTGGACGGCAGCATCGAGAAAACGGCGATGACCATCCGCACCATTCTGACCACTTACGTTCGCTCTCTGCGCTACCTGCAGGGGCTCGATCAGGACGGCCGCCGCCCGTTTAACATCCGCGACTGGCTGCATACCGAAGACGCGAGCGGCGACAACCCGTGGATTTTCATCTCCAGCGACGGCCAGAACCACAACGCGCTGAAGCCGCTGCTGAGCGCATGGCTCTACATGACCATGTCCGGCATCCTCGGGCTCAGGGCCGACCGCAACCGCCGCATCTGGATTTTCCTGGACGAGCTGCCGTCCCTGCACAAGCTGCCCATTCTGCCGGAGTTTTGCGCCGAGGGCCGTAAGTTTGGCGGCTGCACCGTCGCCGGCCTGCAGAACTTCCCGCAGCTGGAAGAAACCTACGGCACTAACGCGGCCAAATCCATCTGGGACCTGCTGAACACCCGCGTCTTTTACCGCGCGCCCAGCGGATCGATTGCTGACTGGGTGCAGAAGGAAATCGGCGAACAGCGTCATAAGAAGTTTAAGGATCAGTACAGCTACGGCATCGACATCATCCGCGACGGCGTGCAGTTCTCCAAAGACGAGGTCAACGAGTTTCTGGTCAGCTATTCCGACGTCCAGAGCCTCAACGACCTTGAATGCTATATCACCCTGCCCGGCGAGTGGCCGGTAGTGCGCATGAAGCTGCCTTGGAAGCCCTACCGTGAAATTGCAGAAGGGCGAATCCCGCGCAACGTGGAAGATGTTTTTGATCCGGACATTGAGGCGACGCTTGCGGGCGAAACCGCCGACAACCAGGCCGGTCAGATTGTCGGGCGGCTGTTCGGTGACACGACTGAAGCGGCAACTTCGGCAGGTGAACAGAGTGCGGGCAACACCGGGACCGCTGCCGGTACGCAGAGCACAGCGGCTCCCGCTGAAAACGCTACGGCGTCGTCTTCAGCGGCTCAGGCGGCAGCTGCCGAAGCAGGCGGGCGCGTTGTGGCGCTGCCGCCTCCTGCAGCGGAAGCATCACCATCACCATCCCCCGAAACCACAGCGCCTGCGCCGGCCGCACAGCAGGAGGCAGAGCAGCGCCTGCAGGTTATGGACGTGGTTAAACATAACAGCGCGGATTTTGGTCTGGACCGCAACTGAGGTGAATCATGCTGTCAGTCTCTGCAGTCAAAAGCGCCGGTAAGGCCGGCGCCTACTACACCAACGAAGACAACTATTACTTTCTCGGCGAGCAGTCCACGGAGTGGTACGGCACGGGCGCGGAAAATCTGGGCCTTGAGGGACCGGTTAACCGCGATACCTTCGTCGCGGTGCTGGAAGGCCAGCTGCCGGACGGCACCGACATGCGGCGTATGGAGGGTGGGGTCAACAAACACCGTCCGGGCTATGACCTGACTTTCTCCGCGCCCAAGAGTGCCTCGGTGCTCGCCCTCGTGACCGGCGACACCTTTCTGGTGGACGCGCACAAGGAGGCGGTGCGCCGCACGCTGGACGAAGTTGAGAAACTCGCCACCACGCGCACCATGACCGACGGCATTACCGAGATGGAGAAAACCGGCAACCTGGTGATCGCAACCTTCATGCACGATACCAGCCGCAACCTGGACCCGGCGATGCACACCCACGCGGTGGTGGCCAACGCCACGCTTTCGCAAAACGGCTGGAAAACCCTTTCCACCGATATCAACGGGAAGCAGGGCTTTACCGACGTGGTCTGGAACGATCAGGTCAGCATCGGGGCGCTCTATCGCGGTCATTTTCGTTCCATCATCGAGCCCGCAGGCTACCAGACCGAAGACACCGGACCGCGAGGGGAATGGGACATCACCGGCGTGCCGGTGAAGCCCTTTTCCTCCCGTCGGCAGGACATCCTCGATCTGGTCGGCGACAACGCCACGGCAAAGCAGAAAAGCATGGCCGCGCTCGATTCCCGGCAGGCCAAGCACTTTGAAGACCCGGAGACCCTGCGCGAGCACTGGCAGACGGTCCTGAAAGATACCGGCTTTGACGTGCAGACGTTCAGGGAAGAGCTGGCAGAGCGCCGCCAGCAGCGTGAAATAGACAGCGCCGGCGAAGAGAAAAAGGTGGCCACGCCGTCCCTGCTGGACGGCGCGGTGCGGGAGGCCATTGCGCGGCTGTCGTCAAAAAGCGTGCGCGTGACCTACGACGACGTGATGACCAGCGTGCTCAATCACGTGCCTGTCAGTGAAGGGGTTTACGGTCAGGCGCGGAGCGCCATTGACAGCGCCATCAGGCGCGGCCAGCTGATCGCCGTGGACAAAAACCAGACGCTGTTCACCACCGCCGCCCACGTTCGCGACGAGGCGCGCCTGTCGCAGCTGGCCGCTGGCCTCGCGGAAAAGCGCGGTGGGCTTACGGCGCCTGCGGGCGAGCGTGGCGTGCTGGCACAGGTGGCCGATGCCGATCGCGCGGTGTCGCTGATTGACGTGCGCGGGGGCACGCAGTTCATCAGCGACCTGAACCGCAGCATTATGACAATGGCCAGCGAGAGCCAGCGTCCGCTGGTCGTGGTGGCGGCGGACGGCGCCGCGCGTAAACGTCAGCTGGCGACCTTCGGGGATAAGCCCGGCGTACAGCTTATGACGGCGGAGGAGATGAAAAGCGCTGAGCTGCCGGCGCGCCCGCTGGTGCTGGTCGCGGAGGCCGAGCGATTTAACACATCCGGGCTGCACGACGTGCTGAAGACGGCGGCGCAGCACGACGGCGCCACGCTGGTGACCGATACTCATGCCCGACGCACGGCAGGCTTTGCGTCGGAGGTGCTGAGCGCGGCGGGCGTGAAACAGTTCACCGCCTCGCCGAAGACCGAAAACGTGCGCGTGACGATGGTGCAGAAGGACACGGTGGAGGACCGGCTCAGCGTGGCGGCGCGCTACTACGCGCAGGAAAAAGCGCAGGGCCGGCAGGTGTCGCTACAGGCGGGCAACGCGCGCACGCGCGACCAGCTCACGACCCGGGCCCGGGAAATCCTCGCCGACGAGGGGCAGCTCGGCCGGGTGCTGGGCGAGGCCACGGTGCGGGTGCCGGTGTGGCTGGACGCCAGCAACCGCAACGACCGCAGCGTCTACCGCGCGGGCATGGTGCTGGAGCATCACGTGGAGCAGGGCCAGAAGTCGGTGTTCATCATCGCCGGCGTCAGCGAGCGGCATAACCTGTTGACCCTGAAAGACGAAAAGGGGCAGACGCAGGGCGTGAGCATCAGCAGCATCGACAGCCACTACCGGCTTTACCGGGAGAAAAAGCTGGAGCTGCGCGAGGGCGAGCAGCTGCGCGCCACGGCCGATCTCGGCAGCCGGGCCGGCAGCGGGGAGCGGCTGACCGTCACCGGCGTGAAGGAGGGGCGCTGGCTCTTTAAGGACACCATCACGATGGAGAATGCAAAGGGCGAGCGCGTCAGGCTCGACCGCAACGCGCCGCTCTACGCGGACTACGCCTACGCCGAGTCTTTTGGCGCCACGCGCCGCACGGAGGGGCGCGTGGTGGCGGTGCTGGCGGGCAAGGAGGTGAACGACGCGACCGTCAACATGCTGCGCCGCAGCGGCTCGGACGTGATTGCATTCACCCCGCTGGACGAGGCCACAATCGGCCACCGCCTGGAGGAAAACCGCCCGGTGGTCAGCGTGACGCAGGGCATCAAATCGCTCGCCGGGGAAAGCGAGCTGACGGACGCCCTGCGGGAGCTGGAGTCCCGGAAGATGTCGCAGCCGGAGCGCGCGATGCGGCTGGCCATCGATAAAGCCACCGGCACCGACGTGACGTTCACGGGCGTCCGGGCGCTGGCCGGGGTGATTAACACCGACCGCAGCATCACGCCCGAGCGCGCGCAGGAGGAGCTGTCACGCCTGGTGCAGCGCGGGGAGATTTTTGAACTCAGCGGGGAGCAGGGCGCGGCCGGGAAGTACATCTCCCGAGAGAACTTTGAGAATGAGGTGTCCATCCTGCGCCACGTTGCCGAAGGAAAAAACAGCGTAAAACCCCTGCTGGCCGGCGGTCTGAGTGAGGAGAAAGCGGCCGGGCTCACGGACGGCCAGCGCGAGGCGGGCAACCTCATTCTGACTACCCGCGATCGCTTTACCGCCATTCAGGGGTATGCGGGGGTGGGGAAAACCACGCAGTTCCGCACCGTGGCAGCCGCACTCGCCGCCGCAGACAACGCCCCGGACATTCGCGGGCTGGCACCCACGCACCGCGCCGTCAGCGAGCTGTCTGACGCGGGTATCCCGGCGCAGACCATCGCCAGCTTTCTGAGCGAAAGCAGCCAGTGGCAGGCCGCCGGTCAGGCGCGCGACTTCCGCAACACCGTGTTCGTTATCGATGAGTCCTCCATGAACGGCAACGCCCAGATGGCCTCCCTGATGAACGTCATCGCCGGGGGCGGGGGACGCGCTGTGCTGAGCGGGGACCAGGACCAGCTGAAGTCGCTGGAGTCCGGCGCCCCGTTTGCACTGGCCCTGGAGCGCAGTGCCGCCGACGTCGCGGTGATGAAGGAAATCGTGCGTCAGATCCCCGCGCTCAGGCCCGCCGTGGAGGCGGTTATCGCCGGCAACGTGCGCGAGGCGGTGCGCATCACAGCGGACACCAGCCCGCAGAGTGTGCCGCGTCAGCCCGACGCATACGTTCCGGAGAGCAGCGCAATGGACGGCAGCAAACTGGTGCCGGCGGCAGGGTCCGCAGGCGGGGAGGCCGAAAAAGCCGACCTGACCGGAATGATTGCCGACGACTATGCCGGCCGGACACCGGAGGCGCGTGACAACACGCTTATCGTGGCGGAGCTCAACGCCGACCGCGAGGCCATCAACAGCGCCGTACACGACCGGCTGCAGACGCAGGGGGCGCTGGGTGACAGCGTCACGGTGCCACTACTGGTACGGGTCAACAACAGCAACGCCGATCTGGGCCGACAGACGTTCTGGGAGGCGCAGGAGGGCAACGTGGTGCGCCGGGGCGAGCAGTATTTCCGGGTGGGTGAAACCGATACGGAGAGCGGCGTGGTGCGCATGACGGGTCTTGATGGCGCGCCGGACCGCTGGATCAGACCCGCCGAGATGCGCAAGGAGGACGTGGCGGTATTTGAGGAAGTCACCCGGGACATCAGCCCGGGCGAAAAAATTCGCCTGACGGCGACTGACCGCGACCGCAACGTGCGCGCAAGCGACATGGCCGTGGTGTCAGGCATTACGGAGGAGGGAAAAATTCTTATCGATACCGGCGACCGGCAGCTGTCTTTCGATCCAGTCGCGCGCTACGCCGACCGCCATATGGACTACGGCTACGCCGTCACCACCTACAGCTCGCAGGGCGCGTCCGTGAAATACCTCATCGGCCTGTTTGGCGAAGAGGGGGCCAGAGGAAGGATGGCGGCGATGGACAGTACCTACGTCGAGCTTTCGAGGTCAAAGGAGCACGTTCAGACCTACTTCGACAACCTGTCCGGCTGGGTGGCGAAGGTGGAGAGTAAAAGCGGGCGGCGCCAGACGGTGCACGATGTGCTGATGCGGGCGGAAGACGTGCGGGCTGACCGGGAAATACAGTCGTGGGACAAAAGCCTGCCGGTATCCGACACGCGCCTGGCGGACCGGGTGGATCAGGACCTGACGGCGGACGCGCGCTTTATGGCCGGGAAAACGCCGGAAATGCTGTGGCCGGTTATCAACGAGCACGGCCGGCAGCGCGGGAACTGGCACGTTCCGGTGTCACCCTCCAGCGGAGAGGTAGACTTTTCAGCCGCCCACTATGAAGGGGCAACGGACGGCAGCCGCATCGTGCTACAGCGCGGGGAAAAGCACGGAAAGGTGCTGGAAGCCGCGGATGTCGCGGAGGCGCTGCAGCTGATGAAGGACAACCCGGAAAGCCCTGTCGTGCTCGCTGCTGACCACAGTGAACGCCCGGAAAGCAGCCGCGCCACGACGTCTGCAACCGCAGCGACATCCGGTGGGGAGGAGCTGGACCGCCGCGAAGCCGAGGCGCTGGAGAAAGCCGTTAAGGCCGCGCTGGGGCAGGAGGAGAAAGAGCCGGAGCCTGTTGCGCCTGAAGAGGCGCGGAGCGCACCGGACGAACGGGAGAGCGAACGCGAGGCCGCCCTGGCCGCCGCGCTGGAAGAACTGCAGGAGGAGGCATTTGATTACCGCGACTATGACATGACCCCGGAGCGGGATGACCGCGCAATGATGAACGACGAAGTGAATGTGATGCGCCATGAGCGCAGTGAACCTGAGCCGGAGTTTGGCCATAAACCACAGAAGACGCTGGAGTAAGGGAGGCGGCGAACCCCGCTGCAGTGAGGCCATACAGAACGTGGTGGACGGCTTCATTAAGGATTTTTCAGCCACGCACGGTCTGGCGGAAGCCGAAACGGCGCGCATACGGGAGATGAAGGCCCGTCCGGGCATGATGCCGGTGACCCTGCTGCTGCATCCGCAGCTGGTCACGCGTGAAAAGGGGCGCTTTACGCGCGGGCGAAACCTGAAGTCCGTGTTTGTAGCCACGGGGATAAGCGCGCTTATCATGCCGCCGCTCGCCGGCATGGCCATGCATAACATCAGCCTGTGGCTGCTGCCCTTTCTGAACACGGCGGTGTTTTTTGCCGGCCTGCAGCTGCTTCGCTACGCATATTCTGACATGGGCCTGCTGAACGTGCTGGTTAACGGCAAAGAAGACTGAAAAAACGGCCTGCCGCCCTGCGGTTGGCCGGTCCCTCGCGTCCAAGATTAAAAATCCCGCACGCTCACGACCCCCGGGGAAACCCATGAAGGTCATTATTCAGCCGCTGCGTTTGGGACGGCTTGGAAAACGGAAAACATCCTAAGCCAAGGATGTTTTTGTACATAACACTACAAGCATCTACAGGCCGCTTTATGCCAAAAGCAGACGTTGCTAGTCTCAGCCTATGTTAATTAATGGGGAGCAGATCAAAAGAGTTGGCTAAAAACAGCCTGCGTCAGCCCCTCTGATTTAACTACCACTTCAGAGTGGACAGGGCGGCGCTAGTAAGACAGATCAGCCTTTATCTGAGAGCGAACATGACCATTTGTATATCTGCTGCTGAATGTTATCCCGCATCTATGAGTCCGCAGGAACTGCCACAGTCAGAGCATCATTAACTTCTCAACGTAACAATTTTTAGAGCTATAGCGGGTAAATCAGGTGCTCGTGGGCATAAAATTCTGATGATAAATGCAGGCTGTAAAGCATAGAGTTTCAGAAAACAGTTGATTAAGATCTCCTTAGAATCTCACTCGACAGGGTGAGATTCTAAGGCGCATTTTAACCCACACAGGTTTAGCTTACTTTGGAATTACTGTTTAGAACCATTTAATTCTGCCCAGATAATCCTCATCGATTTTTCCGATATTTTTGACTTGGACGGAATTATTTTTTTCCAGTCATGTTCCTCAATGTTGGATATCCATTCTCTCAATTCGTTGTAGGAGTTAGGCGTTTTCATGCTTTGGGCTCTCCAGAGAGACGCTGCGCCCTCGGCCACTATACGAGGAAGTCCGGCCATTCGAAGCCACAATGCTTCAGTCGAATGAACGCCAAAATATATCATTGAAGGAACATGAGCGGCAGCATTCGACGCTTCCTCCTCTCGCCCAGCCAAACACAACCCTTCGAGTGCTCCAATCCCCCATGAAGCATTAGTGATCAGAGTGGAGAAGAGATAGGAGGAAAACTCTGCTACCTGCTGATCAGTGCTATCGAGACCTTCAACATATTCCGCGTTTGATTTTGGATGGCGTTTAGCAATTTCCAGCAATGATTCGCCGTTCACCCAGTCCCGAATGATTCTGGCAACACGCTCACTATCGAGGGGGCCTCCCTGGCCATCGCTGAGCCGCATTTCAGGGATTTGAGAAACCAAGTCTATGCGCTTGCTCAATCCTGAAATGTCATCTGAAAAGAGGCTGCCCGGACCCCAGCTATCTGCTTTTTTGAGATCTTTATATTCCCCAGCCGTTTTAGCCACTAAATAGAGGACGCTGGGAGTGGCAAACCCTGTTGTATCTGCAAGAGCAAGTAGTCCTTTTTTTCCAGCTTCTATCTGTCTTACATAAGACCGACAAAGATTGATGAACTTATCAAACGCAGGGTTTTTTTCGGATTTCGAAGCCTGATGATATATAAGACTAGATCTCAGCAGACTTTCCATTTCGTCGGCCATATCAACATTGTCAGCAACTCGTACTGCATGGGCTAGAAACTGTAGCAAAGAAGAAAGTTGAGGCCAGTTTCTTAAAGCCGCAAGGTTAAAATCTTCTCCGATTGCTTCTGCTGCGGTTAACAAATGTGTAAGCTGGCTTGCAATTTCCTTTGCTTCCCCAGATAAAAAGGTGACATATTCTTCTCTCTTTTTTGCACTCGGGGTGGGGAATGCAATGACGCCTAAAGAGTCAATAAGAGTACGACCAGCGCGCCCTGCAATGTTCCAGAAATCAGCATATGAAAGTTTTTTGTCGCCTTTTTGCAAGGTCTCAACAATAACTGTTGATATTGGAAAATTCACGCCCTGGGCAAGGGTAGTTGTTCCACAAACAATTTTGACTTCCTTGACTCGAATTAACTTCTCAATGAGACAACGGGCTTCATGAGATAAACCTGCATGATGATAGGCCACACCATGTTTCAGGCATTTAATCAGGGTGCTTTCATACCCCGCTTCAGCTACCAAATATTCACAAACAGCCTCTCGAAGATCACTGCCCTTTGACACTATCGGAAGACTGTCTGCAATTTCTTTAGCACGCTTCATAGCGGTTCCTTTGCCTCTGCATAAGACAAGAATTCCGCCTCGATCCACAAGCGCCAGCGTCGCCGCTTTGCTTAAGCTTCCAATCGTCAACGAGTCTGGAACAACATCTTTGCTTCCTATGGGCAAAAACGTATTCTCAGCTATGGCTGAATTATCAGCAGACGGAAGAACTTCAAGTACTAATCTCCTTTTACTCTCCCGGCCTTTAGCGGAAATCGCCCCTACAATACGACTGTTTGGCTTCCAGTTAATCTGTATGGGAGGCAACGTTCGTTCCTCGCCAAGCCATGTAAGAAGCTCTTTGCCATTTGGAAGAAACGGTGAAAGTAATAAAAATCGCGTATTGCGTTTTTCTCTTTTAATTGTTCCAAGAAGCAGTTCTAGCCTCGCACCACGGTTATTATCTTGCAAATTGTGAGCTTCATCAGCAATAACAAGAGATATTTCTTTCGTGACTGGATGATCTGATCTAATCAAAAGATCAAGTTTCTCCGGAGTGGTGACCAGAATATCTAACTGACCGCTTAATAACATAGATTCGGTTGGATCTAACTCAAACGCTGGAACAGCCTGTTCAATCTGGTAGCCAAGTGGCGAAAAGTCTTGCCTTAAATCCAGGGTAATTTGATTTACCAATGCACGGGTTGGCACAATATAGGCAATGGTGCTTGCGCTCGCAAAGGCCTTAGTTTGGGCGATAGCAAACTTAGCCAGTAAAGTTTTTCCAGCGCTGGTTGGCATTTCAACCATCACAGCCCTTTGATAAGGGTCTAGGAAACTTTTACGTAACGCTTCTTGCTGGCTAGGCCATAGCTCAAGTACAGGATCAGGTCTGCCGCTAATTAGATTTTCGCCGAATTTACGAACGTCTTCAGGGAGTGCCTCTAAGTGACTCCAAAGTGAGTTTCGAATTAACTCTTTACACCCAACCCAAAGTAGTTCTGCAAAACGCACTTTTGGAATATCAGAAGCAGTATTAAATGCTTCTGTCGCTTGACGCTTATAACGGTCAAGTCGCAGACCTATTTCAGTATGCCCTTCTGTACCGGATTTCAAGTATTCGGCAACTGTGATGGTCATTTGGGCTAGGTTATAAAATCCTAATAACGTTAATGCTTCCTTTGTCTGGCCGTCTCTATCAGTAAACTTATCGAGGTAATTGTCCTCGTATTTTTTTTGGTCATTTTTTAATTGTTCAATTGCTGATAGCGCAAGCTGGATGTCTTCCCACCCGTCACTTTTTCTGACCAAAAGAGCAAAAGCCGATGCTACATTGTTGAAAACGGTCCGCAGCCAATTTTCTTCAGAACTCAAAATTGATAAATCGAGCTTTTTCAGATGCAGCCGAGTTTCTGCCGAACGTTCTGCAAGCAGACCCGAAACCCCAAGATGGAATGCAATAGACAATTGCGGCTCGAGTGGTTCCAGCGCCAGCTCTTTATTAATTATCTGACATATAGAATCAGAATTTGTATCTGGTGCATTAAGCTCAGAGGCTATTGCGCACCAGCATGCCATTGCAGAGTAAAAATGGCTTCGAAATTCAACTGTGTTGTGGCGATACTCAGCCAGTCCCTGGC
>Ga0153962_1000082_pt1 | contig 16772 bp, 18 predicted proteins | sample TSFL046MetaG_FD_106657 | JGI IMG/M metagenome (GOLD analysis project Ga0153962, IMG submission 106657) | Attine ant fungus gardens microbial communities from Florida, USA - TSFL046 MetaG | ecosystem: Host-associated > Fungi > Mycelium > Unclassified | place: USA: Florida, Withalacochee...
TCGAGACGACCGAGGAGGTGGGTGGGGTAGTATGTTTTGAGTCTTTTTCTGATGAAGTGTTCCTCGGATCTAAAATTAGAAACTATCTCAGGCCATTCCCAGGGTGATGATCTGTCTATCCCTTGTCATCCTAAATAACATGGACAATGGTATAACCTCATCTCCTCAGAAGTACCATCCCCCACCTCTAGTGGTCCAACCTCCCAGTATGGGCTCTTGCACTCCTGCAAGGTGACCATCTCTGTAATCATTCAAAAGCAACAAAATATTGATTCCTTCTCAAATTGAACCACACTTGCCATTTTTGAATTATTCTAAGATTGGTTTATGAACAAGCAGTAGGAAGACCTTGACAGGACCTTGGTTAGCCATGTGGTTCAATAAACAATATACACACACACAGCAAGGCAGTAGAATCTGCATGAATCTGAACCAAGAGCTATTGTGAATCAATTAATGTGAGATGACCAAAGGCCTTGATGATCATGCAATACTCCTCAAACAGTTCCAAACATTAGCTGTACAATGCAAGGCCTAAGAGAGACAACCATTTTATTTAGACAATAGTGGCCTATGAGATAGTTATGCAATCCTCTGCAAATTATACAATCCTATACAAGATAACTATTACAAACTCATCTTGTGACTGCCATGATCCTGTCCTATGCTGCCTAAAGTAGTATCATATATATATGTAGGAAACCTGTTAGTAGTCTTCTAACGTCAGTCTAGTTATAAATATACCTTTTGTCTGAACACTGGGCATTAGGAACTTGTAACATAAGACTGACGTTTCATAACTCACTATCATGATACCTGAAGCAACCATCCTTGCACTCATTACCACCCTTATTACCCTATTCTTCCAACCTGACCTACTCACTCAATGGAATGCACTCTCCAAGAATAAGAAAGAAAAAGTGACCAACTCAATTCAGGAGTTTGTTGAAGAAGTAAAGAAAGAACTGCAACCCAAAACAAGGCTCAGAACAGAAAGTCCCAAGGATTTCAAAGGAAACTCAAATGACATAGCAAACTGGTATAGAAGAATGACACTATACTTTGGAACATTGACAGTGAATAGGAGAAAATTGAATTTGCTCTAAGCAAGATAATGGGGAAAGAGAGGATCAAGCCCAGAAATAGGCTGATACAGTGATCAAAGCCTTTATCCCTTTTCAGATAGAACTAAGGAAATAAAGAGAAGATAACAAGAGTGAACCAGACAAAGAAAAAATACAACAATTTTCCAATAAACCACCATTCAACAACTGGAAAGAAATGGCTGGATATATGGCTAATTTCTTTATTACTAATGAATTAGTATCCAATGCAATTGAAAACCTGAAATGACTCAAACAAAGAAACTAGATGATTGAAGACTACTAGATGGATTTTTGCACATGGAAGAATCTGACCCAATACAATGAAATAGCATTGGTGGGAATTTTTTGAGATGGATTAAACAAAGGTTTAGCCAGGAAGCTAGTAGAAGTGGGACAGTTGAACAAAACAAGCTCACTGGACACCTGGTACTTCAAAGCAGTAGAATTTGAGAGAGGCAAGTAATCAGCAGAAGGAATCTTTGGTTAGGAAAGACAATTTATTGATAGAAAAAAGACAATGTAAGAGAAAGCTAAAAGAGAAGACAGGTCAACTCTAGTAGTTCCAAGGTGAGACCCTAATGTGATGGACATTGATATGATAAGGAAACAAGGTATGTACTTTAATTGTGGAGTTAAGGGTCATATCGTTATAAGGTGCCCAGAGCCAAAAAAAGAGAGGAAATTCTTTGGAAAGAGGATTGAATTAGGAAGATCAGTGGATAAGATGTCAGAAACAGAGTTGAGAGAATGGGTGAAGGAGCAGATAGAGGGTTTTGAAAAGAGCAGGGAGTAAGCACCAACTTACTTGCTCCTGTAATAGATTTGAAGATATGTTTACCTGATAAATCAATAAACAAATTTTTGAATCAATTTGGTGCTAGAAAATTCAAGACAACAAGAGGATATTCAGTAGAATGGGTAGCAAAGAGATTAAGAGAGAATGACAAAAATACAGCAACAGATATCCTAAAGGTCTGGTCATACCAATCAAGAAGAGCAGAGTGCTCCAGGGAAAAAGTACGAGAACTCAATGAAATAATAGATAATGAAGTCCTAGTAGTACTAAAGTTACTGGAGAACCTTTTAATTATCAGGAAACTAAGAGATAAAAAACTTGATATTAAGGTTAGGGTGACAACACAGAACACCATGAAATTATTCTACAAAAAGGCCCTTATAAACTTAGAATGTTTGAGCTCATGCATCAGCAAAAGATTTGTTCAGGAGAATCAAATTAACACATGCAAATTGCCATTTCCTATCACTTGTTATAATGCAAATGGGTCTACCAACCAATTAGGAAGTATCACAGAATATGTGGAAATGATCATGTTAATTGGAGATCACATTAAACAAATTCAATTCTCAATAACCAATCTAGGAAAACATGATCTATTCTTAGGCTATGAATGGCTCCAAAAACATAATTCAACCATTAACTGGAGAGAGTCAAAGGTACTACTAGACAAATGCCAGCATTGGTGCAGATGAGTTTTGGGAGATAGTGAACTAGAGGATACTGAAGAAGATACAGAAGATGATCCAAATGACTTAGCAAAAGAAGAAAAGTTATTGTTTATAAATTTGGAAGAAGAAGCATGGAGAAGGGAAGAGATAAATATCAGAAGAACATAGTAAAGTAATGAACAGTCTAAAAAAACAATCCCAAAGGAGTATTGGAGCTTCAAGGAAATAGTATTTGACAAAGAAATGTTTGACAAACTATCCCCCCAAAGACCTTGGGATTATGCAATTGAATTATTTCCAGGAGCAATGCTAAAGGATTGCAAAATATATCCACTTAGCCCCAGAGAATAAAAGGAGCTTGATAAATTCCTAGATGGACATCTAAAATCAGGACATATTAGACCTTCTAAATCCTCCTGTGCTACTCTATTCTTTTTTGTAAAGAAAAAGAATGGATCCCTGCAACCTGTACAAGACTATAGGAGATTGAATGAAGTAACAATCAAGAACAAATACCCTTTACCATTAATCTAGGAGCTGATTGACAAGGTTAAAGGAGCATGCTACTTTACTAAACTTGACATTTGATGGGGTTACAACAACATAAGAATAAGAGATGGAGATGAATGGAAGGCTATCTTTAGGACTAATCAAGGATTATTCAAGCCATTGGTGATGTACTTCAGGTTATGCAACTCTCCAGCAATCTTTCAACTGATGATGGACACTTTATTCCAAGACTTGATTGGTCAAGAGAAAATAGTCATATATATGGATGACATACTAATATTCTTCAAAACAATAGAAGAATATGTCAGCATTATAAAGAAGGTGCTGAAAATCTTAAATGACAATAAACTCTTGGTCCAAACAAAGAAGTGCTGATTTTACCAGACAAAGGTTGAATATCTAAGAGTCATCATCTTGAAAGATAGTATTGAAGTTGATCCAATCAAAGTAAAGGGAGTCATAGATTGGCCTGAACCCAAAGATAAGTAGGAAAACTACCAATTTTTGGGACTTTGCAACTTTTACCAATGGTTTATTAGAGGATTTGCGCAACTTGCCAAACCTCTAACAGAACTGACAGGGAAAAAGGCTTGGAAGTGGAGTGAGGAAGAAAGAAGAGCATCTGCAAAGTTGAAAAAGTCCTTAACATCAACTCCAACACTTGCAATCCCTAACCCAGAATGTAAATTGTGAATGGAGGTTGATGCTTTAGAATATGCCATAGGAGAGATACTCACCCAACAACAACCAGATGAGTTATGGAAACCTATATCATTCCTATTCCAAGCTCTAAATGAAACAGAGAGAAACTATGAGATTTATGATCAAGAGTTATTGGCAATAATGATAGGAATCAGACATTGGAGACAATACCTTTTAGGAGGGAATGAATTTGAAGTGAGGACTGGCCACAAAAACCTAGAATACTTTAGAAGTCCCCAAAAATTGAATTGTTGCCAAGCTTGCTGGCTAGCTGAATTATAAGATTACAACTTCAAACTAATTTACAAGCCAGGGAGCACAATGAAAAGGATAGATGCCCTGTCATGGAGACTAGATCATGACTCAGGAGAAAGTGACAATAATGAAAAGACCTTACTGAAAAAAGAAAGATTCAGATCTGTAACAATGAATGAGGGAGAGTTTTGGAAGGAAATAGAAGAGACAGAAGAATTTGTAGAAGAAGAAATAAGAGTGGTAGTGGATGAAAAAAGGGAGAGCTGGAAAAGAGAAGAAAAAGTTTTTATGTGGAAAGAGAGGATATATGTGCCTGGCTTGGCAGCCTTTCATGAAGAAATCCTATAACAACATCATAACCATGAGTTGGTAGGCCACCTAGGATATACTAAAATGCATGAGCTCATAACACAAAATTATTGGTGGCCTCAATTGATAAACAATATCAAATGATATGTAGCAGGATATGAATGTTGTCAAGCTAATAAATCCAACAGACAGAAAAGGACAAATACCCTATACCCAAATAAAGTACTATCAGACCCATGGGACATTATTAGCATTGACCTGATAGGGCTCTTACTGATATCATTAGGATACAATAGAATTCTAGTCATAATTGACAGGTTCTCCAAAATGGCTCAATATTTACCAATTAGCATGGGAATTTCATCCAGAGAAGTAGCACAAATCCTATAGGACTGAGTATTCAAAGACATTGGATTACCTAGAAAGGTTATCAGTGACAGAGATCCACAATTTGTATCTAATTTTATAAAGGAATTATGCTCCAGATTAGAAATCAAACAAAACCCCTCCACAGCTTACCATCCTCAAACTGACAGCCAAACTGAATGAGTTAACCAAGAAGTGGAACAATATTTGTGTCTATATGTTAGCTATCAACAGGATGATTGGTTAGAATAGTTATCCTTGGCCAAATTTGCACACAATAACTAAAGCTATTTAAGTACAGGCTTATCTCTCTTCTTTATTAACCTAGGAAGATACCCAAATACTAGAAAAGAGGTCAGAGAGACAAAAGAGAAGGTCCTATCAGTAGATGAATTTCTAGAAGAAATGAGTTAACTGAGAAAAGGAGTAGAACTAGCTCTGAAAAGAATAAATAAAACCATGAAGCAGAAATTCGATACTCATAAGAGAGACAGGTATGAATTTGGAATAGGAGATTTGGTGTAGGTGGATAGAACTTACTATAATACTGATTGCCCTTCCCAAAAATTATTCTCCAAATGAGCAGGCCTCTTTCCAATTATTAGGAAGATTAGTGATATAGTATATAAACTCAAAATTCTGGCAACTTGGAAAAATATTCATCCAATAATTAACAAAGTATTTCTCAAACTATATATTTGACCTACATTTCAACAATAATGAGAACATGCAAACACAAATATTACCCTTGTAATGGATATTGAAAGGCTCCCAGAAGTTGAAAAAATATTAGATTCTTGATAGAGAGGTAAAAGACTCCAGTATTTAGTCAAATGGAGAGGACAGTCCTGGGAAAAACAAACTTGGGAAGATTGCACCAATATCCTACAAGGGGCCCAATAAATGTATTCTAAATTTCACAAAGACCATCCAAATGCCTACTATTCAAATTCCTTCAAAAATTCACAGTGAAATTGTGAGGACACAATTCTAAGAAGGGGAGTAATGTTATGAACTTATCTCATAACTACCATAATTCTATCCTATGCTGTCTAAAGTAGTATTATATGTATATGTAGGAAACCTGTTAGTAGTCTTCTAATGTTAGTCTGGTTATAAATATACCTTTTATCTGAATACTAGACATTAGGAACTCGTAACAATAACAACTAAGTAAAAACAAATAGTATGTTTTTTATTTGTTTCCTAAGTTCTCAAATTTGATCTTAGTTGCCTATTACTTGCAAGGAGCTAAAGAGAAGTATAAAAAGGACTAGATAATATTTTCCTTTTCATATAAGAAATCTCTAGAGGAAACATCCAGTAAGAATCTTGCAGAAAAACTAATATAGGATATACCTTGACTAATTCCTTGAATTTGTCATTTGTATTGTGTCATATTCTGGAAATATGATAATTATGTAATTTCTTTCTCCTAATAATTCCCCTAAAATTAATAATAGTAGGATAGTATAGTAGACTACTCTCCTCCTATTCTGCACTTACTATAAGTACTGAGTAGTTACAGTATAATTCCTCAGTCTGTAAATTAACGTCATCTGGTCCTAATCTCTTTTTTGTCCACTCCAACTCCTTCACTCAACTCCTTAGGACCTCTGTCTTGGCGACTTCCCTCACTCCAAAATACGCGACCAACCTCATGACCAGAGACCGGGGCGCAACACATAAGTTGAAGCCAAGGTCGTTCCATAAGTTGCTCTTTGCCCCGACGTCCTTGCTCTATTTCCAGAGCCTTATTCTTATCATCGCAAAGTACAGTCCTTTCTGATGTTGTACATTACTCCGGAACGGTGTGTAGTTTCTATTCTACTACTCTTCACTTCTGTTCCTCCAGACTCCGTCCTTGATATATTGCCAATATATTGGATAGAATCTAGCACATTATGTTATAAACATCAAGTGGGACTAAAACTATTATCAGTCATAGTTTGATAATGAGTGGTTGGTAAATGAGATATTGGCACTACTTGATGAGGATATTGCAATGCAATAATGCATTAAATGTCTAAGAACTCAGAATGAACACTGAACTCTATGATATGAACAGGACTCTTCAGAGAAATCTTGGACAATCTCTCTTTTATTTCAGTTCTCTAACAAATGGGACAATATTGGACTAACTCATTTATAGACAATAACTTAACTTGTCACTTTTGTTACTGAGCTGTCATCTAACTAGTCACTCTTAGTTACAACTTGTGTTTCTATCTTGTAACATTGTTATATACCTAGTTAGAATAAATGTAAATTAGAAAGAGAAAAAAATAGCAAGTTTTCTCTTTCTGCATTCCCTTTGTATAACTTCACTGAAAACCTTAACTGGATCCTCTAACAGGGAGTATAAAAATGTCAAGTATTTGACATAGGCTTTAGATTAAAACACATATTCTTCTTTGAGGTCTAGAGTCTTAACATATTATGCTTCAAAAATTAAATTTCAGCCTCCAAAATACTAGTTGGTCAATAGTATATCTATTAATGCTAGAGGTTAATGCTAGCCTAGACTACACTGCCCCTTATAACTAGGATAGTCTTATATTGGAAGTACTAGATTGGTAGTAAGTTAAATTAATTGAATGTAATTTTTGCTGATGTTATCTCAAATAGAAGATTGTCTCATAGACTAATATTTTTGCCCAAGTATTATCTTAGTAATTGTAGGTCCATATTTGTGTGTTTTTGGTATTATCTATTGAGAAAGTGTAATTGCATAACCCTTGACAGACTATATTTGGCTTGATGATAATCTTAATTTGCAAAAACATATTTTTATGACTAAGCTCTTCATAGCACTTAAATTTCAAGTCTCCAATGCCCTTGATCCTAATCTGCTACTTTAGAATCTCTTGATTTCCTAGACTATGAGCCCCTATCTCTATATCACTGAATATAGACTAGACAAAATTAAATTCACATATATATTACACTTTACTTTCAATGATTTATACAAACTCCTATACAAAGCAATACTTGATAACATACCTAAAACCCCAATCATTGTTAAATTTACCCATAAATACAATATAGAGGTACATTGCTTACTGGCTGCTAAAGGTCTAGCCTCAAGATTGTATTACTCTAGTATTGACAATTGTGGAAGTAGGTGCCTAGCATAGCATAGTGGTCTTAAGCACACTAATTACTCACATAATGTATCTGGTTCTTGAGGAACTTTAATCTAAAGGGTAGTACTTTATCTCCTTTGTTACTTTTGGCCACTAAAAGTTTCAGGTGACCAGCTCTACTGTCTTCTACTGTTCTCCTACTAGTATATTATGGTATAACCAAATAATCTTTACTCTCAATTTATTATCCTTTGGTACATATACTTTTTCTTCTTTTAGCATAATTCTGTTCTTTTTTTTTTTACTCTTTATCTCTAAGGACTTTTACTCTAGCTCTTTTCATTTTCTCTACTACTTTGACTACTTTATTTTCTTTAACCTTTGACTTCCTCACTTTCTCAATTAAGTCTACTCCTTTCACTATTACTTCTACCTACTCTATCACTCTTGTTTCTAATAATTCTAGTTCTACTAAGACTTTGTTCTTATTATCTTTCTTTATTTCTATCTTCCAGTCTGGTCTCCTACTTAAACTATCTGCCTTCTTCATCTTACTTCCTAGAACATGTTAAGACTCTAGACTACAAGAATGAATATATATTTTAATCTTGAGCTTATGTCAACACTTGATATTTCTTTGCTTCTCTGTAGAGAGTCTAGTTAGAGTTTTTAGAAGAGTTATATTGAAGTAAGAACATTGAGACTTTTAGTTGCACTCTTTAGGATAGTCCAAGGACGAGGAGAATATAGGGTTCTAAAAGAAGTATATTCTAGTGACATTGCAGAGTTACTACCCTAAGTACTAGTAAGTAACAGTGAGTGGCTAGTCAAGTCAAAGTCTATAAATGGGTAAGTTCAATAATTCTCCATTTATCCTGAAGTCTATAATACTACAAAGTTTATTTGTAACTATTTTTGATGTTTACCTGATATTTCTCCTATAGTTTGGTATTTATAGTTAGTCTAATCTAGTAGTCCAATCCAGTCCAAAACCTCCTTTCTTTAAACTGTTTTTTAATGTATTGATACATAGTCTATTTTGTTTATTGGCTTCATTCCTTATTACTAATCTCTCCTCTACTATCCACTTGTTATTAGTCCAATGACTGATAATAGTTGTAATCCCAGTGCAACTCCATGACACCTTTTTATCTAAGTCTCTTGTGTATTTGATTATTAGGAATTAAAAGAAAAGAAAAGAAATATTGACTTAGCCATTTTGCCAATTAACAAGCCTTTGCTAAGATATGCAAATTGGCCCTGAACTTATGACTAGTCAAGATAGCAAAGCTCTCTCCTATATAGCTATAGATGTTGTAGGACATATGCCAATCAAGAAAATTGCTTGCACCAGTAAAGAAGAATACATAATAATAATGGCAAAGTAAGAAGATTCTTGTGCCATGCTACTACTAATTTCCTCTCTGATTCTACCATACAGGTCCTTTGTTTTTTGAATGGTATTTTTTTTTCTTTATTGTGATTTACTCATCAATATATGTCTATCTCTTCTGGATTTCTTAGTTTGCTACAACTGTTATGGAATAAGTAACATATGAGAAAATAATACACACTATGTGACTAGCATAGCAATTTAAGTCCAGACCATTCCAAAAAACGCTTCTTTCACTCTTACCACCAATATCGTTGGTAGTGCCTGAGCGTAGTTTAGTATATTTTACTGTTCGAAACTGTTATCTATCATGAATCCAAACATTGACCGCACAACTGCTAGACCCAATGATACTGCTTTCAACATAGAAGGGAACCAACCTTCTATACAACACGAGGTCAATATCCCTAAAGAACCTGTTTCTCCCATGGATGACGACTCCATGCTCTCAGAGGAGGATTATGCTACCTGCATTGCCTCTCAGAACAACATGGATAAAGATGTTGTCTACTCTTCCCCTTCTAAACATTCCATTATTTGACTTTATACTGTCTCTCTCCCAAACTCCACATGTCTCTAACAAGGAGAATCTTGGCCTTATCCCAATAACTGAAATAATCACATTAACAGAACCCTCCCCTCCTACAGTCATCTCTTACAGTGCCAATGTTCCTGCTGACCCTACTCTGTGGGATGGCAATTTCATGGCTATATCCCTATTTGGCACAAATGAGTTCCTAAATAGTGATATCAACAATATTTCTTATTTACTTCAATGCATGGCATGCTTCCTTAGGCAATGCAATCTTGAAGGATACAATAGAAACAATATTAAACAACTGGACCCCTTTGAACAATCAGCCTGGGACTTCATATTGGCTATTTTCGAATCAGGATGGAATATTCTTACAACTGCTAATAAGTCAACCATCAGAGGCAACATTGCAAAAGAATTTGGCAAGACAACCAATCTCCTATCAAGAGAAAACATTTGTCATGGCACTTATATCAGTAAGATACCCCCCCTATCCCATCCTACCCTTCAAAGGAAATCTTGGAAAAGACAAAGGCACTCCAACAAAGTATCTCTACTAAAGGTAACTCCCATGTATCATATGCTTAGGCTGCATCATATGTTACGAACGCCCTTAAGATCAAAGAAGCTTTTCCTGCTCTACTGAATAAGAAAGTTTTCAAAATGCACAATGCAGCTTTTGCACAATCTGTCAACAAAACCAAGAAAGTCCAATACACTACGAAAGGACCTTCTAGAAAACAGGCCATCATCCCAGTACCCAACAACCTGGCTGAAAACATTATGGGTGATGCTAGCACCTATATTTTCCAAATCAATGCCCTGCTAAAGAACGTCAAATCATCAATGCGTTCGGAATTCATCCGTCCTTGTTCTGGTGGAATTACCATTATTACTAACAATGTACCAAACCCTAGTGACCTTTCTGTCATAGAAAAATATTTCAAGTCAGTCAAGGGTATTAATAGCAACAATATTCCAAGTCCCCGACTCTCTCAATCAAAATTGTACCTAAAAATCATAGGCCTTTTCTACTTATGAGCTGATAGCAACAAAATTACCAGTGAGAATGTCATAGACTTCATGAAGCACTTAGACCTTTTTGAGAATATTTCCCTGGCCACCAAATCATGCATTATCAAAGCGTCCCCCAAGTCAGATATGGCTATCATATGGTTTGATATATGGGACATCCAGAATGGTTCCAAAGCCAAACTGTTAATTAATCATTCTTTTAACTTAGGTCGACATATCGCCATGATCAGAGCAACTAATATGAACCCAGGGGTCTCCCAGTGTCATAACTGCTGGAAATGGGGCTATTCTACCTATTCTTGCAAAGCTCACAGATCGCGATGCCAAAAATGCAGCAGATCACATAAACTCGAATACCATAGAGATCTAGCATGGTGCTGCAAAGTTAACTCCAAACTAAACTCCCCCCAACTCAAAACTGCCCAGGGCTTACCATGCCCTCACTCTTTCAAATGTATCAATTGCAAAGGCGAACATATGGCCGATGACTACAAGTGTCCCTACTAGAGAAACTGATTCAACAGAGACTGGCACTCAAAAAAGACACAGGAAGCCCAGGAAACCAGGGCTAATTCAATTTGCCTAGCCGTAGCAGTAAGAAACAATGATTAAAGAAACCCTAAAAATATTTTCACAGAATGTCAGAAAAAACAAAACCCTAATGAGTATTATATTAGAAAACAACAAAAACACCACAGATATTATCCTCGTCTAAGAACCACCTAAGTCCCTTATCCAACGTGTTCCGAGTCATACTGACCCTCTAGAAGACCCAATATACGGTACCCTTAACCACCCTGACTGGACCTTATTTATCAGACAGAACCTAGCTCAGGAAAACTATGTGAGAGTTGTGACATACATCAACAAGAAATTATTGAAAATGAGATTTACTCTCAAACCCAATATAATCAATCACCGAGACATCAACATTCTAGCCTTCCACTCTGGCCAACACATTAACTACATCATAAATGTTTATTCTGATGACAACCAAAATGCTCTAAAGTTCCTCAACCAAAACATTATTGACCTAAATAATACTATTGTCATGACAAGTGATTTCAACATAAGAGATAACAATTGGGATCCCAACTATCCTCATTACTCTATTCATACCAAGGATTTAGTCACTTTAGCTGAAAGCCTAGGTTTAGAACTCTCACCTCTCCTCAACCCTGGTCCAACCAGATTTGCAGATAATCTACATGACACTAACTCTGTTATAGACTTAGTCTTCATCAACCCCAATAATCCAGGTTTTGGCTAATACTCTCTTTATCCTGAATTACACAGACCCTCAGATCATGTCCTACTCACTATCAAAGTTGGCATCAATGAGTCTAACATTGATAATTCCATCTGGTCCATATGCAAAGATAGCGAAGAAGAAAAGAACTTTATCAAAGCTATAACTGACAATATACTCGTCCTCGATACCTCAAATATTGCGTCCAAAGAAAACCTGGAAACAACTGTCCAACGACTTGCAAACATCTTCAATGATGCATGGCACTCCTAAGCCAAAAAGAAACACATCACGAAATATTCTAAAGAGTGGTGGACGCATGCATGTACTGAAAGTCTAAACAGATACCATAATACAGGTCATATTGAACATTGGCAAGAATTCAAGTCAAATACCCAAATAGTGAAAAGAGAATTCTTTGACAAAAAAATTCACGAAATTATCTCTTCAAATAAAAGACCATGGGACCTTATAAACTGGGTGAAGAGAAAAACTTTGCCAACTATCAAATCTATCCTATATGAAGGTCAACTATGCAATACACTACCATATTTGTGGTATGCCATACATTTGTCTTATAACTCAGCCAAAAACAGACCTATAAATACCTCCTTCCTAAACAAAATCCCTTAAGCTGACCAAATCCTATGATCTCATTTCTCAAAACAAGAATTCAAAGACGCTATAGCTAAGTGCTCATCTTCATTGACTCCTAGTCCAGACCACATTTCCTAGAGACACTTCAAATCACTAATCACAAATGACAGATGTCTACTAAAAATTACACAAATTGCTAATGTGTGTATTGACTTAGAATTTTGGCCATCCCATTTCAAATCGTCCAATACGGTGGTCATACCTAAACCAAACAAAAACAATTACAACTCCCCCAAATCATTCTGTCTCATTGTTTTACTCAATACTATGGGTTAACTCATCGAGAAAGTTATCAGCAACAGGCTTCAATTCCACTTATCAGCTAATAGCTTCCTCGACTCTCATCAGTTTGGAAGTATCCACCAATATTCTACAATAGATACAAGCATATACCTCACTCACCTCATTAGGACGGGTTGGCTTCAACAATGCCACATGAGCATTCTTGCCTTTGATATCGCTCAATTTTTCCCTTCTCTCAACCACCAATTTCTCTCACTGTACCTTAAAAAAGCTGGTCTCAATACTAATGTTATCCATTTTTTCAACAGCTACCACTTAGATCACTCTACCTCATACTTGTGGAACTCTTTCACTTCCCCCTTCTTTAACATAAACATCAGCATTGGCCAAGGCTCCGCCCTCTCCCCTATTTTATCAGCATTATATCTAGCCTCAATTATAAAAATATCCAAAAAAAGAATTAAAAACCTCAATAAAGAAATTCTTACAGACACCCTCTCTTTTGTTGATGATGGACTTTTGATTTCTCAGGAGAAAAGCTATTTCCTTTCTAACTCCTTCTTATTATGTAGCTATAACATCATATCAAAAATCCTTATTGATTCCGGCCTCGTTATGGAACATAACAAGACTGATATCTTTCACTTCATAAGAGCCCAATATCCCCTCAACCCCTCCATCGACCTAACATCTGTAGGAGGCCCCATTATCAACCCAAAACCCATCTGGAGATATCTAGGTTTCTTTTTCGACCGAAAACTAAACTTTCATTACCATACTCACTTTTATGCCACTAAATACCTCTCTACTCTCAGTGCCATGAAAATGCTAGGCAACTCCTCATGAGGCCTACTCCCCATGCAAAAATGACTTCTATACAGAACTTGCATTCTATCCATTGCAATGTACGGATTCAACCTGTGGTTTTTCAAAGGTGCCCCAATTGTTAAAAATGTCAATGAACTAAAAAAAATGCAATGCAAGGCAGCTCTTTAGATTACTAGTGCCTTCCAAACATCTCCTTCTGATGGCATTGAAGCTATTGCAGGCCTCATACCCATCACTCTCCACATGTGCAAACTCAATGGCAGGCATCACCTCAGATACGGCTCCATCCCACCCTCGCATGCAATTAACTTGCTACTGGATTCATAACATGCAAAAAATCACTCTCCACACAAAGCTGCGACCTCCAAACTCACCAACAAACAGCAATCTAACCTTAAAAGTCCTATCAAGGATGTCAACAAATGTCTCAATGGTATTAGAGATTGTTATAATCTGCTTTTTCCTCTTTTTTCTCTGGGTTCAAGAGTAGTCAATCATTTTTCTAGTAGATTTAGTTTTCACTCTCCTCCTTTTTCATCCAATGAAGATCTCTTCCATCACCTCTGGAACCTTGATCAAGCCTTCAGGTCTTCTCAGATATCACCTCACAACATTGCCATCATAGTAGATAGAGGCATAAAAAAATTGCAAGTTGCCACCACAGTTGCATACATCTGGACTGACAATTCTATTATCCGACATTTGCAAGTCAACTCGATAAACATTACATCAATAGAAGCCAAACTCATGGCTATCCGCTTAGGCCTAATACCTGCTATGAAGAAGGAAAACATTATAACATCATCGTCATTACCGATTCTATTACTGTAGCAAAGAAAATCTTTGAATCTAAAACTGACCCTCTCCAAAACATGTTCATCCTAGTCACATCAGCAATTGACTCCTTTTTCAGAAGAGACAGCAGAAACAAAATTCAATTTTGGTTCTGCCCTAGCAAAGCCAAGTGGCCCAAACACAAACTCGTAGACAACCAAGTCAAAGCCGATAACTGTACTCCCATCTTTCCCAGCAAAGAATTGCACCTATTCAACAAAAAGAAAGAATGCAATAACATCCTCCAGGAAAGGCAAGAATCCTTCTTGTCCAACCCTAAAAGAGGCCAATGCTTCCTCGACTTTGAAAATGAAAATAAAAATGTCATTAAACTGACATATGCTAAGGGCAGCTCATGGCTTCTTTTCATAGGCTTCACCAACTTGCTATGCACCCATTTCACTCACATGACTACTGGTCATGCCCCCATTGGGGAATACTGACAAAGATTCTTTCCTCATCTCTCCACTAGCTGCCTGTGTAGTGAAGCTGAGATTCAAACACGAGAACACATCGTCATAGAATGTGATATACATGACCCTTCCACATGCCCATACAACATCATCATAAACAGTTTTGTTCACTTTCTAGTGGACAACCCTAGCATATTTAGTTTCGACAATGGTTGAGATCTTATCACAGCACGACTCTCTTGAGTAAAAGCACAGCACTTTCCTTCTTCATTTATCTCTCTTCTCATTTTCTCTCTTTTTTCTCTCTATGTATTTAAGTAGGTACTGTGTACTTACTACGGTCTGCCTTTGTGCCCTGTGTAATAAATTGATGATTTAAAAAAAAATAGCAATTTAAGTCTCTTGTAATCTACATTAACTATGGTCAAAGCTTCAGACATTGTTCTTATCCTTGTTGCTATTATATTCTTCCCTTGTTATGACTTGGCAAAACAGCTAAGTTAATATTAATATTTCTTTTCTTTTTCTTTTCTTTTCTTTTATCAATAGATGCACAAGAGTAAAATGACTCATAGGAAAGTGCAGGACAATACCACAGGATTAGGGTTAGCATTTATGTATAAATAATGTACAAAATCTAACAAGAACTTTATCAAGTTAACAAGAACTTTATCAAGTTCTTCTTGTCAACTTAGACTTGGGGTAGGTTTAGGTCATCATAGCTAAGACCTTATACTTCTACTGTCATATTGGTTGTTACTGGCTATAGCTATGATCTTCTCATTAATATCTTGCTAATGATATACATTTTTACTTTTATTTCTACTTTTCTTTCTTGTCAGTTTTTGCTCATTAGTGAGGCTATTGCTATAATGTTATTTACCAGGACATATTCACACTTTCTGGTTAATCTACAAGAAGGTACATGTTAGCGTCTAAAGTCCAATGACCAGAATTAAGCCAACTGTCTCTTTGTTCAGAGTTTAACAAAGAGAACTCGATGGAGTTCTCGCTTAATTCTCTACTACTTATACATTTTACTACTGTGGCTATATGCTTGCTTTCCCATGGTCCTCATGTTACTCTAGTCATGTGACACACTGTGACTGTGACCATCCATCACACCCCATTGTGACATTGTGACAAAGTCACATGATACTTTCCTGTACTCCATCTTGTAGTTATAAGTCCAATAAGAAAAGAAAAGAAAAAGAAAAGAAATATAAATAATGACTTAGCCATTTTGCCAAGTCATGACAGTACAGGCAAAAGAAAGGTATAGAGAATTCATTGACAGTGTCTTTTGATAGTGCTTTTGTACTTCTATGACCCTTGCCTCTACCCATAGATTCTAATACCTCTGGATTATAAAAGATACAAGGGCAGTGTAGAGAATAAGGACTCAGTGCAAACCAGCACTAGTTTCATAGTTATGTAAATGTTCTTCATTATATGTTGCATTTAAAGACCCTTATAATAGTCTACCTATTTTCAGCTAGTCTACTAGTGTTTCTGTAGACTACTTATACCCATTTTTATACTTGTGTACACCTCAGTTGTTGTCCTGAACACTGAGGTTATTAGCTCTCACAGGCAGATCAGCCCTGAGTGATAGTGATCTTTGTTGTTTACTTTGCATTACCCTACTGGGCTGTTGTATTTTTTCTTGCTCACATTTTATGTATGCATGAATAGTTTTTGTGGACTATCAAAATGCAGGGGGAGGTAAGTTGTAGTCTGTCAAGGTAGACATTAGCATGGGTGCAATTAATACAGCAAGAAAA
>Ga0153962_1000086_pt1 | contig 16667 bp, 11 predicted proteins | sample TSFL046MetaG_FD_106657 | JGI IMG/M metagenome (GOLD analysis project Ga0153962, IMG submission 106657) | Attine ant fungus gardens microbial communities from Florida, USA - TSFL046 MetaG | ecosystem: Host-associated > Fungi > Mycelium > Unclassified | place: USA: Florida, Withalacochee...
GAGCAAATTGAGAATCAACCGTGACACCTGAGGAACATACAAATCAGCACTGATGATATAGATATAAGGAAGAGTGCTTTTACTTACAATGAAAGGATAAATAAAGGACGAAGTGCTAATCAGTAGGGGTGATGAAGTTTATTCTGGAGAATTCTTTACCTTTCGTCATTACTCCTCTCCAATCCTAGTTACATTCCGAATGACATGTTCTAAATGTCATCTTCATTCCTTTTACTCACATTAAATTATTCCTCCTTAGCAATGCACACAGAGATGCCTGAGATTCCTTCATTCCTAGGTAAACAATTACACACTCTGTTGGCAGAGGCGTGACATCGCAGTGGATGACCTTTTCTATTTTTACATATCACCCATCATTTCCTTTCATTAACTAATTACAATCACTCAATTGTAGCCAGAAAACAGGCTAATAGACTGCCGGGGGATGTTTGGACCAGAACTATACAGTTCATGATATTTTTCATATTTTCTTCATATATAAAGGACATTAGATAAAAATAAAATGGTAGTTGTTCACATAACTGTGTCAAACTGAGTACATGTTCTTAAGAGGTTATGGGCCCCAGCTAAACAAACTGACTTTATAACCAACATAACATCTTAACTTTGACATTCTGACATTACAAACATACACACAACAACTAATAAATGACATCACAAAAAGACACATACAACATGTCAGGCACAGCTCATGGACCACCTACATTCACAGAGAATGACAAGTTTGATGGGTCAAACTGGATTGTATTCAAAAACCTAATCATTGTAGCTGCTGAAGTTCATGGAGCCATAGGATACCTTGATGGATCAATAAGAGACCCCACCACAATCATACAATCTCCTGACCCACCTGACTCTATATCGACAACAAGTAAACCAGCAACTAAATCAAAACAAATCCAACTTGAAGCAACCCCCTGGGATTCTGATGAACCTAGCACTGGAGAATAGAGAACCAGAAATGCATGGGCCAAAGGACTCCTATTGTACAACATTCATAATCCAATTGGTTTAGGGGCAAATGTCTTGGGTACTGCTGAAGCACTCTGGAGGTCATTGACAAATCTCTATGATAGGTCATTTGAGACTACAAAACTTTATGCTGAGGAAAAATTGTGAAGCCTACGATTCTGTGATAGAGATGATTTTTCAACCCACATCACATAACTTCAACTACTCTGGCAAAAGGTTAATGCTATGGGGGATCTATCAATAATGCATTTTTCTACACAATTATACTTGGATCCTTACCAGTATCTTGGGATGCTATTGTTGCAACATTGTATACAACTACCTCATCTGCTGATGTGCTAATATAGCTTGATGCCCACTGGTCATGGATTAGTAGCTATGATCGGAAGGGGCTCAACTCATCAACCTCACCCACTGCACTACAGGCAAGTGTTTCATGCTGTATAGTATGTGAGAACAAAAACTGTCGACATCCTGAATACTCAATCAAAGATTGCTATTGGGTAAGAGGGGGGAAACAGGGTCAATTTCCCCTGGGGTTTGGGAAGCATTGGTAATAACAATAACAGCAGCAATAGTCTAGTCAACATATGGATTCTGGAAATGTAAACCCTAGATCATACCAAGCTTGGTAGCAACAACAGCAACCTCCTAATTATACAATGTTACTACAAACAGCAGACATACTGATACAACTATTGAATAGACAAGGGATGTCATAATATTGATGGCAAACACATATATGGGAGTGGAAGATGAAGTGGATAGTATTGCTACAGTGATAGACTCAGAAGCAACAGACTATTGTTTTGCAGATTTTTCAGCTTTTACTGAGTATGACAAGTTCGATGCACCCTTGACAGGAAGGACAGCTGAGAAGGGGACAAGCTTTATGATAACAGGCCAAGGGACTGTGAAAATGGATATCAAAGTTGAAAATGGAAGAGTAGTAGACCTTACTTTGCAGAATGTCCTTTATATCCTAGGACTCCACTCAAACCTTATTTCAATCCTGAAGGTCTGTAGTTTGGGCCTAGATGTTTAATTTGGGGAAAAAGAAGTTGTCACAAAGTTTAGTAATGGGTGTACTGCAATCCATGGTATATGAAGGAATGGGCTGTATCTTGTGAAGGTCCTGCATGAACCTATTGTTATGCATACTCATTCAATTGTGAGGGCAACATCTTTGGATGACTAGCACCAATGTTTTGGGCACTTAGGTATTGACATGCTAGGGAACCTGATTAAGAAAGGCTTAGTCAGTGGTTTAGATACTGTCAGTCAACTTCAGATGATGGAAACATATAAGGATTGCATCTTTGAAAAAATACATGTGAAAGCTTACAACAAGGAGGTGGTATGTGAGGCTGAGATATTAGAGTGTGTATATATAGATCTATGGGGACCATCACCAGTGGTATCAGCTAGTGGGGCCTGCTACTTCATGTTGATTATGGATGGTACATCAATGTTTTGGTATATTAAGTTCTTGAGAGAGAAGATAGCAAATACAACTCTCAATGTGCTGAAAAAGTTTCTAGCAGAGGCTGAGAGGTTGACTAGGAAGAAGGTATTGTGGGTGAGGGTTGACAGAGGTCGAGAGTGGGATAATTGACTGTGGACAGAGTTTAAAAATCAGCAGGGTTTCATAATTGAGTTCACAACAGCACACGCCTACTAGCAGAATGGGGCTACTGAATGGAGTATGCATTGAAAGGGGCAAAAGAGATGATTACTGTGACAAGCAGGTAGAAAAGGCAGTAACAGCTCTCAATTGCATGCTAAAGTGTTTGTGGGGAGAAGTAGGAAGTGGGGGTATCAGAAAGAAATTAGAAAGTGAATACACAGCTTATTTGGAATCTAAATATAGAAGGAATGATGGGAGCTCAATCTAGATCCTATCCGCATGGTGTCCACCTTTACACACCATAACAAGCTCACTAGTAGAATAGTCAGTAAACTACTCATGGGCCTTACTACACTTAATCAAGCCCTCATCTGCACCCCCACACCAAACCCTATGGATGTGATATGATCTGAGTCGATGATTAGCCAGGCTTTTCAGGCCTGCTACTTCATAGAAGGTTGTCCAAGTGACCACTGCGTCTTGTCTCATGAAAGAGTAAGGTATATAGTAGAACACATTCATTAACTCAACCTCTTACCAAGATCACCTCTTACACACTCAAGAGAATCGCATTTACAACCTCAAGAGCTTCTGAGATGAAGGCAAGGGCCAAGGAGGCTCTCCCTATCAATCTCCACTCTGAGAAATATATTATAATCTTACAAATGTTAGAGACTCAATTAAAAAGAAATAGAAAAGGAAACTCTCTATTCTACCACTCTTTCTCACATCTCTCCTCTATGACACTACCATGCAGCTATGACAGCCATTACCTTCCTGTCCTCCATACCTCCCAGACATGACCATGTGACCCTGCTCCACCTCTATACTTTACTCCTGCCCATTGTTCCCTGAACCCCAAACCAGCTTCCTTTTACTCTGAATACAGTCTAGAAACACATAACAGTGTGTCTGAGCGTCAATGATATGATTGTCGTCCAGTGGCACATCCATTTCTTCACTGAGTCTAGCAGTGATGGGATCACTAGTCACTGATAGACTTTTGATCTACTGTCTTGATGTCATATTAGTTTAAGTCTGCTCTAGATCGAAATTATCTTGCATTCCAAAGATATCTCTGAGCCTCTGATTTCTAGAGTTTCAACATTAATAGTCTGTATCTGAGAAACCTGATGCTAGCTCATCAGTCTTGCCTCCCGAGGTATATGCTATTCTAGCATGTGGTAGCTTGGTCACTACCTAAGAGAAGTACCCAATTTTGGGTCTAGATTATGTCTGGGGCTTGTAGTGTCACAAACTTCATTCGGTCATATCTCCACCAATTCTTCAACGATTCCCACGGTCTTAAAGCCAGCTTAAAGCCCTTAAGAAGACCTTCTGATCGACGCCAGTCACATCTCGAGGCAATCAATAATGGCCGAGATATTAAGCAGATCAACTGGTAACCACCATGTTACTGTTTATTAAATTGCTAATATCTTGGAAACTGCCATGATCGATGCTTTGGTTCTAGGCTCAGCAGAAGCCCTCCTCATAATGCTCAGAATGAATCTAGAACAATCTCAAGGCAATTAATATTAGTGGAGATATGAAGGCCTCAATATTTCCACATAGACTTTATTAATTACCCATAGATAGTCATCTGTTCTTTTCTTAGAACAAAGGACAGCCTCTATAAGGTTAATTTATCACTATATTAAGCACAAAGGCACTACCATATGTAGAACAATAGGTAGTAGCATATGATGATCTGTCCTAGTACACAGACTATCACAATTCTGTATATAAGGACTCATAGTTGGAGGATTAGACCTCAGACTTAACAACATCTTTTGTCACCATCTAAACTTTGCTTCTAAGACCCTTTGAGCTCTAGAATCCATAATCACAAATAAGTAAGTGACCATTTGTGATATTTGTCCTAGAAATAATGAGGTACATAATATCAATGAGGCTATTCTTTAACAGTTCATGTTATGAACATCGAGTGGGACTACAACTATTATCAACCATGGTCTGATAATGAGTGGTTAGTAGATGAGATGTTGGCAATGCTAGACGAGGACATTATTATGCAGTAATGCATCAAATAATGTCTGAGGACTCTAAGAGACAATGGACTCACAGAATGGACAGGACTCTTCAGAGAAATCTCGGACTATCTTTCTTCCTATTTCTGGATCTGTGCCAAATGGGACAATACCAGACTAACCCATTATTAGAACACTAACTCGACTTGTCACCCTTAGTACTCCTGTCACTGGACTGTCACATAACTAGTCACTCTTAGTTACAAGTAGTGTAACCACATTGTAACATAGTCACAATACCTAGTTAAGATAAATACAGACCAGAAAGAGAAGGGAACGGCAAGTTCTCTCTTTCTGTATTCCTCCCTGTAATTCTACTACTTCAAGGGATCGGTACTCTTACTTGTCTTAGGACAACCTTAAGAGTATTACTCAAAGTCTTGTTTACATCTCTCCTCAGATATAACTTCACTGAAAACCTTAGCCGGACCCTCTAATGAGGAGCATGAAGATATCAAGTGTTAGATATAGGCTTCAAGTTGAATGTATTCAACTGTGAGGTCTAGAGTCTTAACAGTTCAACCTAAATGCAGATGTCAGGATAGCCAACTCCAAAGCCAGAATTAAGCCAACTGCTCCTTTATCAGTGTTTGACAAGGAGAACTCGATAGAGTTCCCGTTGGATTTCTTACACTACTTATACAAATGCCTAACCCTAACCTTGTACCAAAGTCCCACGCTTCCATATGAGTCACTTTTATCTTGCACGTCCGTTGATAAGAAAATAAAAGAAAAGAAAAGAAAAAGAATATTAAATAATGACTTAGTTGTTTTGCCAAGTCATGACAGCAGAGGTCCATATGCTGAGAAGTGTGGACTCTGTGTCTAAAGAAGATAGAATGTACCATGCCTATCCTGTAGAGTTTCTTCAACAACTTAATGCTGGTAGATTGCCTTCTACTTTACTCTGTCTCAAGGTTGGCTCTCCAGTTATCTTATTGAGGAACTTGGATCCAGGAGAAGGACTTTGTAATGGAACAAGAATAATGGTGTTGAATGTGAGAAGAAAGGTGCTCCAGTACAGGATTATCAGCAAGGACAGGAAATTTAGAGGCAAGATGGTATTGATTCCAAGAATTAGATTATCACCTAATGCAGAGACATTGCCTATGCCACTCAAGAGACTTCAATTCCCAGTTAGGCTAGCCTTTGCTATGACTATCAACAAGTCTCAAGGACAGTCAGTGGAGCATGTGGGAATTAATTTGCAGACATCAGTGTTCTCCCATGGATAACTTTATGTGGCCTTTTCAAGATGTACTTCACCTCTGAACATCTCAGTACTTCTTTCAGAGCAGAGCCAAGAGAGTAGAAGGACATTCAATGTAGTATATAAAGAAGTGTTTAATAGCATTAGATTATAGATTGTATATGTATGTGACAATGGACTTGAGATTGATTTTTCTTATGATTTGAGAGATAAAGAAATAAGTTAGAAAGAAAATCCTCACAGACTGTTGGAGGAAGGGAGTATAGCAATCTTTCAGACAATACTATCTGCTATTCCACAGATTGTTGTAGAAAGAAAGTGTAGTGGATTGACTTCAACACAAACTTCACAAGCCAGGCTGAAGGCCTAGGTGAAAACCTTGTTTCTTCATATGTTCTCTCTTTTCACTCAAATTTACTCAATAAATTCTACAAAGTTCAAATAAATTCAGTAAAGACTAAAGAAAAAAATTGATTGACTTTCTCTTTTCTTTTCTTATTTCAGCAAATTTTAACAAATTATTCAATCATTACAACTCTCCTCTTTTTATAAATTAACCCAAAGGATGTGTGAGAGGAACATAACATGTACAAACAATACCAGCTCATCATTGAGTTTGCTTTCTCATGGTCTGTCTCCATGCCCTGTGTAATAAACCATTGAAATTTAAAAAAAAGAGTTTGCTTTCTCAAATCATAATCATTATTCTCCACTCTCTCCTGCTCTCCTCTTTGCTCTCTTACACCTCTTTACTCTCTCTATACCTTAACTGGAAGCTAGGACCTAGGTATAAAGGGGATAGTACTCTACAACTGTGGTGTAGAGCTTGGAGTATATGACTAAGCTCAGGTCTTCTCTCCTAGAAAATCTGTTTTCTTGAGCAGTGCTACAGTAGTATACCTGTACTCTTCTATTATAAACCTGGTGCTAGGGGTCCATTGTGATCCTTATATGCACAGGATTGACAACTGCTTATTAAGAGAGGGGTCTAGAGTAGGGGTCTCCTTCTTAGGGACAATAGTGTATCTTTATTCTTAGAGTAGCTATAAGTGAACAGTAAGACAATTGTGAGAGATAAATTCTGTTGAAGAAGAACATCAGGCTAGGAGAGCTAAAGATAAGGCTCAACATCATATAGATAACCCCAATCATCATCATCATCATCCTTTACTCCAAAATATCCCTCTAGCTCCTGTTTGGAATAGAGGAAGAGGAAGATTCCAACCAGCTCCTGTACATATTCCACTGAACCTTGAGAATACCATACTTAATTTGTACAGACATCAACACAATGAACAGCAGCAACTTCAAATTATAGGAGGTGATACCTCTACCTTACATTATTTGCATTTACTATCAATAGAGCAACAACAAAGGATAACTCAGGAGTATAGAAGCAGAGAGACAGAGATAGGTGGAAGAGAGATGGTTAAAGCAACAGAGAGTAGTAGAACAGTTGGAAGTGGTACAAGCAGCAAGAAGAGTTGAGCCTACTCATGTAGTTCAAATCAATCAAATAATAGAGGAATGGAGAAATAAGAATGCAGATGCTCTTGATTATGAAGGATAGCAGAATAGAGGAGGCAATGGGGACCTATATGTGGATCAAAATATGCAAGAAAACATTCTGAGACTTGTGAGTAATATATTTCACTCATTGTTAGTAGATGAACATTGATCAATTTTAACAGGATAATGAGGAAGCAAATATTCAAGAGTTAGATATGCAAGATGATGTGATTCAGGTATGATGATCTTTGAATACCAAAACTCTACATTGTTAACAATTGAACTAGATTCAAGATGCCATTGTTCCAGATGATATCCCATCACCTGTTCTTCAGCCTATACCTTATCTACCAGCTAGACAGCTATTCTTAGAAAAGAATATTCAGTATCTCAACTTGGTGTCAGGATCAGCTCCTAGGTTCTGTCCCAATAGAAAGGGGACTCTTGATTTCGATGATAGTTCTCTATCTTCTACATCTTTCCACTTGTATAGATTCAAGTTATATAATGAGGAGGGACAGAAGATGATAAAACTAGGGAGGAGCTTTCCCAAGGGAAAACAAAACTAAGTAACTATGACTAGTACTAGTGTTTAAATACTATAGGAGAGGAAAAAAGATGATATAATCTGCTAACTAAGTGGGGCTGAGATTTGATGTATGTGTCAAGGTCACAGAGTGTGACACTTGGGCATATTGACTGTTATCTGTCCTCACTGTCATACTCTTTACTTTGACTGTGAAAAGCTCACTTTCTCAAGGGTCAATTATCCAAAGTTTGGCATGTGCTATTACAAGAACAGATCTAACTACCTCCCCTTCAACCACTCACTGGAATTCTTCACAACTATTTGACTGGAAATGATTATTCCTTAAGAGAATTTTGCAACAATATATGGCAATATAATGCAACATTTGCTATGACTTCAGTAGGAGTCAAAATCAATAACTTAGTTACTAGGCAATCAGGTCCTTACTGTTTCAAAATCTAGGGAGAACTTCATCATCTCACTAGTACTCTTCTTCCTCATGGTGATCACACTCCAATGTATGCACAAATCTATATCCTTGATACAGCAGAGCAGCTTAATATTAGGAGGGCCAATAATAATAACTTGGATCCTGTGATAATAAACAATCTTCAGACAATGCTCCTAGACAATCATTCTTATATTGGTCAATACTGTCATGCCTATGAGCTTATCAAGGAGAAACCAGCAGATAAACAACAGAAGGTCACAATTAGGTTGCATATCAATTTACAACAGGATCAAAGAACTCACAATCTATCTACATCAATACAAAATCTGGCATAGAATATTATGACCTTCAAACCAAGATCTTCAATGGATATGATATATGCTGCAGACATGAGATTGGGTACAACAATGTCAAAATACACACCTAATAGTGGCAGTTGACTATGAGACTACCCACTGCTGCTTTGGACACCTATCCCAGGAGGTCCTAAGGTGTGCAAGGGAACACACTATTGACTTTCCAAATATTGAAATCTTTACTGACAATCCTATATGTTGTCATATAAGACTCTAGCCATGATGACTTAAATTCACTCCAAGTCAGAGTTGACAAGAAGAACTCAATAGAGTTCCTATTTGATTCTGTATACTACTTATACATTTTACTATAGTGGCTATGCAACATCCTCCCATGGTCCTTATGTTATTCCTGTCATGTGTCTACCTCATCATATGTTGTGACTATGACCTTGTGTGACATGACAAAATGTGTGACAAATGTCATGCTTTTGTGACTACATAATGCTTTCCCATACTCTATCTTAGTAATAATCTAGCTAAATAAAACAAAACAAAACAAAAAGAAAAATAGAAAATGACTTAGCCATTTTGCCAAGTCATGACACCACCCCCCTCTTAAGTTTCCTTGTCCTGAGGATTTTATTTACAATTCGTAGTATGGGTCAACTATGTTACCTATTTTGTCATTTTTATCTGTTCATTCCCTTATCCCCAAATTTCCTTGCTTGATTTTTTCTTCTTTCTTAATTGTTTCTAGCATAGTTCTTCTTTTACCTGGTTGGTTCTTCTTCTATTGATTGCCTTTCCATCTATTCCAATTCTTCTCTAACCTTCCCCAATATTCCTGGTCATATCTCTTATTTGTCCATCCAAATAATTTCTTTGCTGTAAATCTTCCTGGCAGTTCTCTTCTTCTAAATGTTCCTTCTTCTCTTTTCTATTTCCTTACATTCTCCATATCTTGTCTGTATTCTTTCTCAAATTCCTCAATTGCCTCCTTGACATTTCCTAAATTTTCTCTCTCTTCCCAAGTGTCTAATTCCACTGTAAATCCTTTCCACTATACCAAGTATTTATCCTTCTCCCTGACCTTTCATTTATTCAATATTCTTTCTACTTCCTACTTTTCTTCTCCTTCAATTATTACTGGAGCCAGTTGCTCCTTTTTCTGCCCTTTTACTTGTCCTACATAATATCGTATTCTACTAACATTTACTACTGGATGAATTCTTACTATACTAGGTAGTTCTAATTTTACTGTGTTGAAGGGGACAAAAGAGACTATTAGCCTGGCACAAGCTAATGATGCGGTACTAGGTCCCAATTGCATGCTAAAGAGTTTGTGGGAATGAATCAAGAATGAAGGTATTAAAAAGAGAATATAGAAACTTAGCATAATAATTAAGATAAAAATATTTGAAAGGATTGTAAGCTCGATCTAGATCCTTCTTGCATGGTGTTCCTAAGGTGTTCACCTTTACACACCATAACAAGCTCACTATCAAAGTAGTCAGTAAACTACTCATGGGCCTTACCACACTCAATCAAGCCCTTATTCACACCCCATACCAAACCTTATGGGTGTGATATGATCTGAGTCAATAATTAGCTAGGCTTTTCAGGCCTGCTACTCCATAGAAGGTTGTCCAAGCGACCGCTGCGTCTTGTCTCTTGACCAAGTAGGGTATAGAGTTCTAGTCTCCTCAACAACCCAACTACTTTACTTAGAACTCAGAAAAGTGCCATAAGACGACTCTCAAGCCCTTGAGATGGCGGCAGGTGTTAAGATTCCATTGCCTTTCTCTTGGGCTCTCTGAGTGTTATATTAAAAGTACAAACTGATGAGACTTAATTAAAAATAAATAAAAAAGGAAACTCTTTCTTCTTCCAGTCTCTCTCACTTCTCTCCTCCATGACATTGCCATGTGGACATGACAGATGTCACCTCCCTATCCTCCATGCCTACTAGCCATAGCCATATGCTTCTACTCCACCTCCATACTTCACTCCTACCTGACATTCTCTAATCTCTAAACTGGCTTCCTTCTACTCTGAATATGATCTAGAAACACGTGCAAGTGCATATGAAGGTAATCAATATTCCTGTTGCTCTACAGCATGTCTGCTTCTTGACTGAGTCCAGCAGTGATGGGATCACTAGTTACTGATAGACTTTTGATCTGTTGTCTTGGTGTCATATTAGTCCAAGTCCACTCTAGATTGAAATTCTATCACATTCCAGAGGTATCCTTTAACATCTAAGTTCTAAAGTATCAACATTGATAGTCTGTCTCTGAGAAACCTGATGCTAGCTCATCAGTCTTGCCTCCCGAGATATATACTTTTCTGGCATGTGACAGCTTGGCCACTACCTGATAGAAGGACCCAATCTTGGGTCTAGATTATGTCTGGGGCTTGTAGGAGTTCTCTAGAGTGGGTTCCAATAGTAAAATCTAGGGTTATAATTCTTATCCCATGCTACATTTCTGCAGAAAATTCTCTAGTGGCGTAACACCGCCACTTGATCTATTCTTTCTCTTCTTTTCTTTTCCCTCCTTGGACATTCCTTCTATTAGTGTTCTTCTTCTCTGCACTTAAAATACCATATCACTTCCTTTTCTTTTCTTTCTCTTTTCTGCTTTCTTATCTCTAACCCACACTTCATTACCCTACTCAATAGCATCTCAAATCTATTTTGAGAAGCAGATGTCTTCTTCTCTCCTACTTCTTTGTTCCTGCAGTTATGGGTCAGGTGTCTGAACTTCTTGTACTCAAAACACATCTTCTCCTTTCTTCCTTCCAATTTTGCCCTTTATTTAGCAAAGGTATGCTTTTCTTTGAGCATAGTGCCCATGAGATCGTTATATTGTTGTTGAGACATTGTGCTATGTCTTGGAGGTATGGAGATAATGTTGAGTCTTGCTATATACTTCTATATCTGTTGAGGTGCAAGATCTTTACCCAATCAGACCCCTACTGCCTTACTACTGCCCTAGTAATATGGTTATACTATTACTCCATGGAGAAGATCTCTACTCTAGACAGCCTTCTAAAAGTAACTGTCACTCCTTTGCTTGTACCACTCATAATGGAGCACAGCACAAGGTTTATACTAAGAACAGTACAAGTATCCTACTAAACACTACCTGCTTGTGAGGTCAGGTCTTGAATGCGATACCCAGGTATGGTACTGTATCTCTACCTGTAGTCCCTAACTGACTGCAAAGTCCCCTTAAGCCAAGGGCCTGGCTATATATGGAGGTAGCTAGTGATCGCAATGAACACCAGCCAAGGGTCAATTTGAATGAGAGTAAGTATGAGCAAGGTCCAAGATAGACGGTGCTCGAAGTGGAATCGAGTTCTAGTGTAAAACTCTAGCCGCAATGACTTAAATCCACTCCAAGTCAGAGTTGACAAGGAGAACTTGATAGAGTTCCCATTTGGTCCTGTACACTACTTACTATAGTGGCTGTACAACATCCTCCCATAGTTCTCATGTTATTCCTATCATGTGTCTATCTCATCATATGTTGTGACTATGACTGTGACCTTGTGTGTGACATGACCAAATGTGTGACTGATATGTGACTGATGTTATGCTTTGTGACTATGTGACTATCACATGATGCTTTCCCATGCTCCACCTTGGTAATGATCTAACTAAATAAAACAAAACAAAACAAAAAGAAATATTTATATTTCTTTTTGTTTTGTTTTGTTTTATTTTCTGATTATTGTTTTTCTTTTATATTTTCTTTTCTTTATTTTCTTATCAATGGACACATGAGAGGAAAGTGACTCATAGGGAAGCACAGGACAAAAGGAAGGGTTAGGATTACTCTTCATGTATAAATAGTATACAAAATCTAATAGGAACTCTATGGAGTTCTCTTTGTCAAATACTAAACAAAGAGCAGTTGGCTTAATTCCAGCATGGAGTTTGGCTCTCTGACATATGTCCTGGGTATATACTTGGAAAGATGCTCAATTATCCCTTTCCATTCTCTTGACACTGAGCCACTCACCCATTCCAACTAATACACTTAGATCTAAAAACATTCTCCACAATGAGTTACTACAAGCAGAGATATATGATTACCTTTTATGACAACTTTATATTATATGTATGGATGTTGGTCCTAACAACAAAGGACAAAACCCTTCAGGCCATGAAGCAATTCCTAGCATATATTGAAAATTAGTACAAAGCTATAGTACAAATGTAAATTTTGGATGGTAGTAGAAAATACAAATCAAAGGCTTTTGATGAAGTCCTAAAGAATAGAGGTATCAAAATATTACAAAGCACACCTTATACACTATAACAGAACAGTCAAACAGAGCATTTGATATGCACTCTGTCAGATAAAGCAGAATCAATGTGTCTTGATGCCTGCTTACCAAACAGCTGGTGGAATTTTGCCTTCCAACATGCTTGCTACCTATACAACCAAATACCTCAAATTAGACTTGATTGATGCACCCCCCATGAAATACTTGAGAGGGAGAAGCTGATAGTTCATTACCTTTGAGTGTTTGGCTATGGAGTATATGTCTACTTACCACAAGGAACATGCAAGGACAAAATGTTCCCAAAATTAGAACTTATAATCTATCTTGGGATTGCATCAGAAGGGCATGGAAATTTATTTATGCACTTACTAGGCAATATTGTTTTTACATCTGCTCATGCAGAATTCAGTGAAAAACTCTTCCCTTGCTGCAGAGCCACTATAAAGCAAAAATTACCAGATCCCAATACCCAAGCACCTTATCCCAAAAATCTCTAAGAGCTCACAAGTAATAATGACTTATTATATTGTCACAAACTTCATTCAGCCATATCTCCGTCAATTCTTTGATATTTCTCACAGTCTCAACAGCTACAGAAAGCCCTTAAAACAACCTTTTGATAGATGCTAGTTATGTCTCAAGGTGATCAGTATTGGCTGAGATATTAAGCAAATCAACAGATAACCACTATGTTACTGTTTATTAAATCACTAATATCTCAAAAACCACCACAATCAATGCTTCTGTTCTAGGCTCAGCAAAAGCCTTCTTCATAACGCTTAGAATGAGTCTAAAACAACCTCAAGGCAATTAATATTAGTGGAGATATGAAGTTCTCAATGTTTGCACATAGACATTAATTAATTACCCATAGATAGTCATCTGCCTTTAATTAGAACAAAGGACAGCCTCCATATGGTTAAGTTATTGCTATTTTGAGTACAAAGGTACTACCATATATAGAACAATAGGTAGTAGTATGTGATAGCCTATTCTAGTGCACAGACCATCACAATTCTATATATAAGGACTCATAGTCTGAGGATTAGACCTCAGACTTAACAACTTCTTTTGTTACTATCTAAACTTTGTATTTTTGAACCTTTCAAGTTCTAAATCAGCAATCACAAATAAATAAGTGACCTTTTGTGATACATATTGTTAACCTCCATTTCCTTTACAAAAAAGGGAAACTTATAGTGATGAAGGGACTACTGATGATGATCAGCAGATGCACTTACCTGCACAAAACCCCAGTCAACTGTACTTGAATTGGAGTAAGGGTAAACCTAGAGAAAAAGAGAGTCAAACAATTTCTCCTAAGAGAAACCCTTCTTAAGTGCATAATATACCACATCATCCAGGGAATATCTATGGTGAAGATAGGCATCCCATAGATCAACTAAAGAATATTGGTAAATGGAATAGAAGGGCAAGGAGTCAGGAATGTGCTAGGAAAGAAACAAACCTGGCTATAGAAGGAGAGCAAAAGAGATAGTCGTATCCACCAAAATGAAAATCCTAGAATTTCTAGCTACTGTCTATCTAGCAATGATTTTGTACCAAACCCTGTTGACTATAACCTACTAGATGATATCAAAATAGAGGAATTGACATGCCTATGCTGTGAAGGAGGAGCACTCCTGCTCAATTACTTAATAAATTTTGCATACTTAATAGATAAAAATAGAAATAAACCTGAGCATGAGCCGGACATTTCTAAAGTCTGAGAATAGAAATATAGAGATATAGTAAAGATAAAAAATCCAGATATTCACAAGGGATTCAAATGTGCCTGCCAAAATGAATTAGAGACACTTTGGCAAAGGTGAACATTTGAAAAGATAAAACAGCAATCTATAACTAAGCCAACTATAAAGTATCAATGGGTCTTTGATATGAAACTGGATAGATGAAAAAAGGCCCCTCTAGTCACTGTAAGGCCCAAAATATATTCAGGCCTAAAATTAAACAAATTTTGCCACTTTACACTCCAAAATAAGAACTAAGATAGCATCATCTGCTAGGAAGTGGGGAAGACACAAAGAACTACTATCAACAAAGCTAGCTACCTAGCTACATAGCAGTATATCTAGGAACATAAGGTCACTACCACTGATAGGCCAATCACTCAAGAACTAGTGGAGTTGAGCCCATGGCCCCATGGTGTTATTGCCAAGAATAGCAGCTTAGTTAGAAAAAGAATCCTCATGTGGAAAAGTCTGGAAAGATGTCCATCACACAGAAACAGAACTAGCAGCCTAGCAGAAAACAAAAATAGGATATGGCATCACCCACATAGTGATGGCTAAGAATAGAACAGAATCAAAAACTAATCTATCTTAATTAGAAACAGAGAAGAAACAAAGAGCCTTAGGGAGCTGTAGAAATAGCATCTAAAACTTCCAGGGCTAGAAAGGAAAAAGACAGGTCCTAAGTCACTGAGATAAGCCAAAGAAAGAAGAGATCGCCACAGGATCAGTAGTAGATAACCTGGTAACTCAGCAAGGACAAAACAAACCTAGCAAAAACCATAGAAAATAATCAAAGAAAGACAAGGAGATATGGGATTTCTTATCCCTACTAGAACAATTGTTGTATTAATAGATTATAACTAGGTTGATTATTTTCTCTATTTTTTCATATATTTATTTTTGTATTTCTCTAAATATATAGAAACCTCTACTTAGTAGGAAGAAAGCAAGCAATCTCAGTCGTCTCTTTTTTTTATTTGGGTTTTCAAAAGTGGAAATCTATTTTTAGAGTGATCAGATCAGTGATTAAGGTGCTTTGACTCAGTCTTGAGTCAAAACAAAGAGACTACAGAACAAGTGACTTAGCTACAGAATGTAAGACTTTAGCCAAGGCAACTTAAATCTACTCTAAGTCTGAGTTGACAAGAAGAACTCAATAGAGTTCCTGTTATTTTCTGTATACTACTTATACAACTACTACATGGTCTGTGCACTACTTTCCTATGGTCATCATGTGACTAGCTCATGTGATGCCATGCATTGTGACTGTGACTTGTGACTTGTGACCTTGGTCATGTGATACTTTCCTGCACTCTCCCTTGTGTAGTAAGTCCATAGAAAAGAAAAGAAAAGAAATATAAATAATGACTTAGCCATTCATTTCCCCATGAATTTACATGAGGGACACTGTACTGAAATATGGTATTAGCTAGGGTGCTTTCTTAGAGACCACACAGCTTATTTATTTAAAAACTTATATTTACCACTACCTAGCTTGTAGTTAGAGAACTCTAAATAAAGAAAACAAGAAAAACCCCAGTATAATCAGCCTCTTTATCACAAAGGGTTTTTCTCAGCATGAAGGAACAGACTATATGGATATCTACTCACCAGTGGTATGCTTCAAGACTGTGAGGCTCATGCTTGGATTAGCCACTCTTACAAGGTAGCATATTACTGGCCTAGATATTGGAAATACCTACTGTCACAAACTTCATTCGGTCATATCTCCACCAATTCTTCGACGATTCCCACGGTCTCAAAGCCATCTTAAGCCCTTAGGAAGACCTTTCGATCGACGCCAGTCAAATCTTGAGGCGATCAATAATGGCCGAGATATTAAGCAGATCAACTGGTAACTACCATGTTACTGTTTATTAAATCGCTAATATCTCGGAAACCGCCGTGATCGATGCTTCGGTTCTAGGCTCAGCAGAAGCCTTCTTCATAA
>Ga0153962_1000087_pt1 | contig 16531 bp, 14 predicted proteins | sample TSFL046MetaG_FD_106657 | JGI IMG/M metagenome (GOLD analysis project Ga0153962, IMG submission 106657) | Attine ant fungus gardens microbial communities from Florida, USA - TSFL046 MetaG | ecosystem: Host-associated > Fungi > Mycelium > Unclassified | place: USA: Florida, Withalacochee...
AATTTCTACACATTCATTTGCAACGGGTCTGACGATATCCATCATCTGGAGGCAAACAGTGATAATCAAATGTCTAACGCTGTACCTGGGTTAGAGCTCTGTGCATGCACTGTGTCGTGGAGATAAAAGGCTGCAAGTACATTAGTACACATTAACGGTTACTTATGCTGTCTCAGTACTTGATCTCTCTTTTGATGACTTGACTTATCACCGATTTAGTGGGCTTTGATCTGTGATTATCACTATAACTGAGGCGAGATTGTTTCACAATGACAGAGCCATTCGCACGAATTATCTGTGCAGATCATCTGTATCTTAGTCATCATAATGATCTGACAAAATGAATGGCGTACCCCTATTAATATCAGTTGTCGCATTCTGATAACACTGGCATCTCTTCTGCAGCGTTCAAAAGCCTATGGAGATCATCACTACCACAATTAATTACCGCTGGATTAAGTCCACGCCACTAGTGCTTTGTTAATTGTTTCATGCGTCAGCTTGTTGCCGAAAAAAAGGAAAGGGTTACAGCTGATGCCTTCTTTCTAAGAGTGGTGGAATCCGCAATCTTTGGAGTGAACAGAACGTCGATCCGTTGAATTTTGCGTCATGGAAAGGTCCTATGGATTACGTCGCCTATTAGCACTCAAATTGCAAGGTAACATCACAGAGATTGGCTCTGTATCGACAAATCTACCACTGCAGATAAACTATTCGGGAAAAGGCCAGTCATTCAGTCAGTTGAAGTTGTCAGTACGAACATCGAAGAGTCACATGCCAGTTCAGCATAGTATGCAAACCAGATTGGGTCATATATATAGACTGCGGCTGGCCGCCTTTTTCATTCCTTGCCGTCTCTTCAACAATGTCCCATCACGATGTTGAAAAAGCTAGCATTGAAGCTATCACCTCTGCCCAGGCCCTCAAAGGCAGTCATGGAGGGCCGCACATTGGAAATCCTGGCACTCTGTGAGTCCGTCGTTTTTCTATTTTCATCTCTCTTACAAACCAAAAAATGCCAGTGGCCTTTTCTCATTCGCATCAACCACTCTCATTCTTTCCCTTTACAACACTCAAGTCCGTGGAATTCACGTCGCTAATGCCGTCGTTGGCATGGCTTGTTTCTGTGGTGGTCTCGTCCAGCTCCTTGCTGGTATGTGGGAGTTCCCCAGAGGCAACACATTTGGAGGCACTGGTGAGTTCGCCTCTGATCAACAAATCCCGGTGCCTGTTGATCGGGGGCACGACCTAATCAATCTCCGATGATGTGCGGAAAGGACCGGGGACATCATCCATTACGTGCTTGTGTTTGACCTATACTAACTTCGGCCGTATAGCCTTCACCTCTTACGGTGCCTTTTGGATGTCTTACGCGACTATCTTAATTCCTGGGAGCGGTATTATTGCCACCTATGAGAATATCGAGGGAGGCATCGAACAACTGTCTGCTGCACTTGGCATCTTCCTTATCACCTGGATGATTGTGACCTTCTTTTTCCTGTGGGTGACTGAACTAAATAGGTTTTGTATAGGTTTTGTCTCGTACTTACGGATGTTTAGTGTTGTCTCCCTCCGCAAGACTATCCCCTTCGTTGCGTTATTCAGTTTCCTTACTGTTACTTTCGCCGTTTTGGCTGCTGGTGAATGGACTGGCTCTACTGCGTATGTGTCTCTAAAGCCCGTTGGTTGGAATGTGGAAAACTGATCTTGTGGTTTTTGTAGTTCCACCAAGGCTGGTGGTATTCTTGGTTGCATCACCGCTATGATCGCTTACTACATAGGTCTTGCCGAGATACTTAGCACCGAGGATCAGGTCGTCCTCACGCTTCCTCTTGGTGTTTTTACAAGGAAGATTGACTAAATGGCTTCAATCACTGTATCCCTCCCATGCATTTCACCAAGTATTTGAATCTGTTTTCTATGATAATTGTCCTGTTGTCTTTGGCCGGTAAATTGTGTGGGTTATATGCAAATAACGATGCTTTTTGAAATTATCTAGGACCCCTTGACGTGAATACACAGTCTGGCCTCAGAATTTTCCGCTTTTGAATCAGTCCAACCTGATCATTGGGACGTGGATTGTCTGTGCAGATGCAAGCACTTCAGTGTTTTCATAGAGAGATCCGAGGCACACAATGATAATCCAATCATCTTTCCTCTCTGTTAATCTGGTATCATTTATTCTACTTCCTGTAGTAACTTCTGCTTATCTTTTTAAGTGCTCTGTTTCGTACCACGGTTATTATCTTACAGAAATTCTGAAACATCTATATGCCTTGTATTCCAAGTCAGAACCATTATTAACAGCTCTTCTTCCAGTATATCTGTCTGAAACATTAAATCTTAGCCTCATTACAAATATATTTTTTTCAGCCAGACACACAAGCTATTCATTTAATGACACCTAAACACCCTCCGATGCTAATCACGCCGATGAATGGTTCTTTTCCAAATAAAAACCCAGATAGATTGAGCTGAATTGTGGATGGCCTATTTACTCCACAGCAAAAGGAGGGAGGGAGAGACTATCAGGAGATGTAACAACCATGATTGTCATGACTTGGCAAAGCAGCTAAGTCAATATTTATTACTCTTTTCTTTTTCTTTTCTTTTTCTATTTTCATTATTTCTTTTCTTTTACTAAAGATCAGACATGTGGGATAGTTAGATGAATTGGAGTGCATGGGACTTTACAAATAGAAATAAATAGTAAAAGGTATATAAGTAGTATACAGGAATTGAACAAGGACTCTATTGAGTTCTTCTTGTCAACTTGGACTTGGAGTAGGTTTAAGTCACCATGGCTAAGACCTTACAATTTCATCATGCTTCCTTTTGTCTTTTGTCCCCACTTGTCAAGTCTTGGCTCCTGAGGGAATGATGGGTGTGACCTCAACTGCTCAAGTTGTGTCTCCCTCTATGCTTACCCACTTGGTAATCAGTGTATTCAGAGAACTGAGAGGTGATGTCTAGACAAGAGGAGCTGACTTAGTGGATAACAAAGCTAAGGGGTAGTCTAGCTACTTAATATAGGGACCAGTTTGACAGTGAGTCAACATGAGTAAGCAATTGGCTAACTGTAATTGCCTAAGTCCAAGGCCAGTTGCTGAGGTAAGCATTTGGGTAGGGTCTGTGGTGTTGCATAGTGTTATGGAGCGTGACACCACTAGTATGTCATCTATAAAGGTTGCTATATCTCTAGTGTCTATTAGGTCTCTATCACAAATAATTACTTACTGTTTGTGATGGGTGCTTTGATACTTTAAAGAGTTCAAAAATGCAAAGTTAGATGAGTGACAAAAGATGTTGTTAAGTCTGAGATCTAATTCTCAGACAGAAAGTCCTTATATACATAATTGTGATAGTCTGTGCACTAGGACAGATCATCACATGCTACTACCTATTGTTCTACATATAGTAGTGTCTTTGTGCTTAACATAGTGATAACTTAACCATATGGAGGCTGTCCTTTGTTCTAAGAAAAGGACAGATAACTATCTATAGGTAATTAATAAAGTCTATGTACAAACATTGAAGCCTTTATATCTCCACTAATATTAATTGCCTTGAGGTTGTTCTAGGCTCATTCTGAGCATTATGAAAAAGGCTTCTGCTAAGCCTAGAACCAAAGCATGGATTGTGGCAGTTTTTGAGATATTAGCAATTTAATAAATAGTAACATGGTGGTTACCTGTTGATCTGCTTAATATCTTGGCTAATACTGATTGCCTTGAGACATGACTGGCATCTATTGAAAAGTCTTTTTAAGGGCTTTCTGTAGCCATTAAGACCATGGGAATTGTTGAAGAATTGATAGAGATATGTCTAAATGAAGTTTGTGACAGTCACTTAAATATCATTCATTATTACCTGAAAAGTTACTAGTAAATTTGTGAGACCAAAGAACATAATAGTGGGTTTATATACTCTAAAGTGCATCATGAATACAACTTTTTACTCATCTCTCTCTTTTATCTGTATATTATTGTATCCCTAGCATAGATTCATCTTTGTAAACATCTTTCTTGTTCCCATAGTATAAATCCAATCCAAAATCCAAGGTAAGGGATAGTTGTTTTTAATTGTTCCCTTATTCAGGTATCTATAGTCCTGTACTATCCTTTCCTTTTCATCTTTATTTCCTATGAAGAAAACTAGTAAAGTCTGGGACAACTTCAAGAGTTGAATATATTACTTTTATTACAAAAGGCCACTTATTGATTTGTGATTTGATATTGAGATGTTCAAAAAGGCTTAGAAAGTGAAGTTTAGACAATGACAAGAGATATTGTTAAGTCTGAGGTCTAATCCTCGAATAGAGAGTCCTTATATATAGAATTGTGATGGTCTGTGCACTAGAACAGGCTATCACATGCTACTACCTATTGTTCTATATATAGTAGTGCTTTTGTACTTGAAAATGCAATAAATTAACCATATGAAGGCTGTCCTTTGTTCTAAGAAAAGGCAAATGACTATTTATGGGTAATTAATTAATGTCCATGTACAAACATTAAGGATTTTATATCTCCACTAATATTAATCACCTTGGGGTCATTTTAGGCTCATTCTAAGTGTTATGAAGAGAACTTTTTCTGAGCCTAGAAGCAAAGCATTGATCATGGCAGTTTTAGAGATATTGGCAATTTAATAAATGGTATCATAGTAGTTACCTACTGATATGCCTGATATCTTGGCCAATATTGATCACCTCAAGACATGCCTAGTATCAATCAAAAGATCTTTTCAAGGGCTTTCTGTAGTCATTGAGACTGTGAGAATCATTGAAGAATTGGTGGAGGTCTGAATGAAGTTTGTAATACCTTCTTCAATTGTTCTTTTACAAACTCTTTTATTTTCTCTTTTTTCTCTCTTGATATCAAATATGTTCTTCCTTTTCTCAGTATAAAGTCTTCCCTTATAAGACTTAGTGGTAAGCACTTAATTCTACTCCTTATCTGAGTTGACAAGGAGAACTTAATAGAGTTCTTATTTAATTCTTATATACTACTTATACAACTACTACATGGTCTGTGCACTACTTTCCTATGCTTATCATGTGACATTCACTGACATATGACATATGACATGGTCATAGTCATGTGATACTTTCCCACACTTACTTCTAATATAGTAAGTTCAGAAAATAGAAAAAAGGGAAATATAAATAATGACTTGGCTATTTTGTTAAGTCATGACATCACTGTTAACACAAGACCATGAAGGACTTAGAGTCCACTCTAGGTGGATGTTTAGGAAGAACTTGATAGAGTTTCCCATTATATTCTATATACTACTTTTATATGGTCTATGCACTGAAGTCTCATGGTCACATGTCCTTCTGGAATATTCTATAATTACCTGACCTGATCTTCTTTCAATCTCATATTCTTCTTTTCCTTCAATTATTACTGGAGCTTGTTGCTCTTTTCTCTGCCCTTTTACTTGCCCTACATATTCTTGTATTCTACTAACATTAACTACTTGGTGTATTTTTACTATACTAGATAGCTTCAGTTTTACTGCATTTAATAATACAATTTTCTTTATCTTATAAGACTCTACAAACCTCTTTATTAACTTTTCTGTTCTCCTCCCAATTATTTGATACTTCAGGTCCTTAGTACTTAACATAACTAAGTCTTCTACTCTGTATTCATTAACTATTATTCTCTTCCTATCTATGTACTTCTTTATCTCTTCTTGTACTTTTTCTAGTGCTGCTTTTGCCTCCTTCTATATTCCCTTTATCTTTGTTACAAATTTCTCTGTTTCTTTGTACTTCCCCTTCTTTCTTATCTCAAACCCTATCCTGGGATCTTGTTCATAATTTGCCCTGAAAGATGATGTTTTTATACTTGAGTATGCTTTATTATTGTATGCAAATTCTACTATTCCTAACCAATCTAGCTATTGTTCTTGCCTATGGTCAATAAATATTCTTAAGTACTTTTTGAGTTCTTAGTTAACCCTCTCTATTTGCTCATCTGTTTGAGGGTAGAAAACCATCAGTATCTTGCTCTCAATTTCTAGTATCTGGTGTTAAATTAAAATAATTATTGTACTTTGTATTACTGTAGTCTAATATACAAGTCATGCTTACCTAAGCGCAGTGCTTCTTCGTCTCGACTGCCACATCGCGAACCTCTCTGCTTCTCTCGAGATCTCTCTTTCCTATCAGGTTGACTATTATTATCTGTTGGATAACCTGGTGAGTGGGCCATCATTTGTCCCCACTGTAATTGCTGCTCTCCATCCTTCTAACATCTGGTTCAACTTCTGTATCAATCCTGCTACAAACTGTGGTCCTTTACCTGATATAATGCTCTTAAGTAGTCTATGCAATTTCCACACATTATCTCTGAACAACTTGGCTCATCATTTTGCTGATTTTTTCCCTATAGTTGGTATAAAACAGACCATTTTAGTTAACTGATATACTACTACTAGAATAGAGTTATATCCTTGAGCTAAAGGCAACTTTGTAATAAAATCTACTGATATATGCATTCAAGGCTTTTCTGAAATTGAGTTTGGCATCAGCTTTCCTATTAGCTGTTCTGTATGATTTTTGTTCTGCTAGTAGGTATTGTATCCCTCCACATATTATTTTATCTCTTTAGCAACTCATGGTCACCAAAACTTTTGTGTAACTAACTCTACTATTTTCTATTGTCTCTTATGTCCTTCTACTGGAATATCATAGTATAGTCTAATGATTTCTGCTCTTAATTTATCATCTTGGGTACATAGACTTCTTTATACATAATACCATTTTTTTCTTTTATTCTTTGTTTCTCAACATCTTTACCTCTGCTTATTTCATTTCATCTACTGCTTATATCACTTTATCATCTTCCATCTTTAACTATCTTACTCTTTCTAGTGTTAAAATAGCAACAACCCATTAGTATTATATATTAATAGACTAGTATATAAGAAACATGTCTTATAATTAGAAAAGATAAATTGCTTTCACCTCTACTCTATCATCTTTTCTCTTGTACAATTAACAGGTAAGTTAGCTGGTATCTTTACTACTATACTATGCTTGCTAGCCACTCTGAAACATCTAGTGTTAAGACTCTAGACCTCACAGTTGAATATGCATTTCAACTTGAAGCCTATATCTAACACTTGATATCTTCAAGCTTCTCGTCAGAGGATCTGGTTAAGGTTTTCAGTGAAGTTATATCGGAGGAGAGATGTAAGTGAGACTTTGAGTAGCACTCTTGAGATTGTCCTAAAACAAGTAAGAGTACCGATTCCTCAGAGTAAGATTTTACAGAGGGAATACAGATAGAGAGAACTTGCCATTCTCTTTTCTTTCTAGTCTGTATTTATCCTAACTAGGTATTGTGACTATGTTACAATGTGGTAACACTAATTGTAACTATGGGTGACTAGTTAAGTGATAGTTCAGTGACAGAAGTAATGAGAGTGACAAGTTGAGTCAGTGTTTAATAATGGGTTAGTCTGGTATTGTCCCATTTAGCACAAGTCCAAAGATAGAGGGGGAAAGATAGTCTAAGATTTCTCCAAAGAGTCCTGTCTATTCTGTGAGTTCATTGTCTCTTAAAGTCCTCAGACATTCAATGTATTACTGCATAGTAATGTCCTCGTCTAATATTGCCAACATCTCATCTACTAGCTACTTATTATCAGACCATGGCTGATAATAGTTGTAGTCCTACTCGATGTTCATAATATCCAGTAGGTCTATTCTCTTTACAATAATTTTTACTTTCTCTATACTTCTAACTTCTATTACAACCTAGTGACCTAGTATGATCTTAGGCTATTGTTGTGACCTTACCCAGTTATTTACCTTAGTAGTTAACCTCCCAATACTCAAATAGAATTATACAGTACTATCAGGCCCCTATTAACTATGACTAATTTTGTATATAAAGTACTTAGACTGTTAGAGTTCCCTTAGTTTTGTTATCAACTAGGTTCAAACTCCTAGTCTTAGTCCTTCTCCTAGATTTCTGTTCTGCCTCTCAAACTCAAGTCCCTCTTAGCTTGAGTGTTAGTGAGTTTTTAAGTAATCAAGTCTCTGTCCTAAAACAGCTCCCTGGAGTTAATACCTGACAACTTCTAATTACTTTGGTTTTACTAATATCTTATTCTTATTGTCCCTCTTTACATTTACCTCCTAATCTGGTCTTCTGCTCAGCCTGTCTACGTTCTCCATCCTATTTCCTGGAATATGTTTTAGCATAAAATCAAACCTAAATAGGTATAGGACCTATTTAGCTTGTCTTCTGTTTAATTTTTGTGCCTTTATAAAATACTCAAGATTCTTATAATCTGTCCAGATCTTAATTTAGTTCCTACCAACACATTATCTCCCACAGTCCTCATGTTACCCATCATGTGATTACTCTATCACATGCTGTGACTGTGACCACTTTGTGACCATGACATAACTCCTTTCCCATACTTTACCTTCATAGTAGTAATTTAACTAAATAAAAGGAAAAAGAAATAGAAAATGAAAATAAAAAATGACTTAGCTATTTTGCCAAGTCATAACAGTTTTGTTCCTAGTCTTCCTGGCCTCAAGTGGATTCTGAGATTGAAATGGAACAGACACTTGGACTAGCAGGCTTGTCTCTGTATCACAAATGGTCACTTACTATTTGTGATTGGTGCTTTGATACTTTAAAGAGTTCAAAAATACAAAGTTAGACAAGTGACAAAAGATATTGTTAAGTCTAAGGTCTAATCCTCAGACTATGAGTTCTTATATACATAATTGTGATAGTCTGTGCACTAGGACAGATCATCACATGCTACTACCTATTGTTCTATATATGATAGTGCCTTTGTACTTAAAATAGTGATAACTTAACCATATGGAGGCTGTCCTTTGTTCTAAGAAAAGGACAAATGACTATCTATGGGTAATTAATAAAGTCTATGTGCAAACATTGAAGCCTTTATATCTCCACTAATATTAATTGCCTTGAGGTTGTTCTAGGCTCATTCTAAGCGTTATGAAGAAGGCTTCTGCTGAGCCTAGAACTGAAGCATCAATTGTGGTGTTTTCCGAGATATTAGTGATTTAATAAACAGTAACATGGTGGTTATATCAGCAACTGACTTAAGATCTTAATCTTGGGTTAGGATCAAGAGAGCTCTTCAGGATTAGAAGAGAACTCAATGGAGTTTTTGCTTCATTTTTCTATACTACTTATACATTCTTGTACTATTTGTCTCTATTTATTCTACAAGTCTCTATCAGTCTAGAGTTCAATTCCAGTCCATGTCATATTTCTTAGTCATGGTCGAGATGACTTATGACAATATCCCCCTCTTAAAGATTTTCATCCTAAAAATTTCCTATAACTTGTCGTATAGATCTCCCATCTTTCCCATTCCTCTATTCTTCCTTCCTCATCTTTTTCTTTTTCTTTTTCCTTGTTGATCCTTCCTTTTCCCTTCTATTTATTCCAATTCCTCTTTAGCTATCCCCAGTACTCTTCATCAAACCTTTTGTTATTCTATCCATATAACATCTTTGCTGTATACCTACCTGGTAATTCTTCTTTTTTATTTTATTTTCTATTTCTTCTTTTCTTTGCTCTCCTAATTTCACCATATTCTTTTTTGAATTCTTTTACTAAGTTTTCCACGTTTTCCCTCTGAACTTCTTTTTATTTAATATTTTCTCTACCTCATATTCTTCTTCCCCTTCGATTATAACTGATGCTGGTTGTTCCTTCTTCTGACCTTCTACTTGATCTTTGTACCTTTGTACTCTACTGACATTAACTACTAGATGTATTCTAACTGTATTTGGTAAATCCAGTTCTATTGCATTTGTTGAAATAATCCTTTTCACTTGGTAAGGTCCTACAAATTGCTCTATAAGTTTTTCCGATCGTCTTCCTTTCATCTGATACTTGAGATCTTTTGTGCTTAGAAGTACCCAGTCGCCTACTCTATATTCTTCTACCTTGCTTCTTTTCCTATCAGCATATTTTCTCATCTCTTCCTGACTCTTTTTCAGTGCTGCCTCTGCTTCCTCATGTACTTTCTTTATTCTTGTTGTGAATTTTTCTGCCCTCTCAAATCTTTCTTTCTTTCTTAACTCAAATCCCATGCGTGGGTCCCATCCATTATTTGCTCTAAATGGAGATACCTTTGTACAAGTCTGCACTTTGTTGTTATATATAAACTCTACTGTTGCTAACCAATCTGGCTACTGTTCTTGTTGATAGTCAATAAACATCCTCAGGTACTGTTCTAAGTCCTGATTCATTCTTTCTGTTTGACCATCTGTTTGTGGATAGTAAGCCGTTGACAATTTTGTATCTATCCCCAGCATTTGATTCAATTTCTTCATCATTCCTGCCACAAACTGCGCCTCCCTGTCCATTATAATGCTTTCTGGTAAGCCATGCAGCTTCCAGACATTGTCCTGGAATAATCTTGTCACTCCTTCTACTGAAGTCCTTTCTGTAGTTGATACAAAGTGTGTCATTTTTGTCATCCTATCACATACTACCAAGATGCTGTCATATCCTTGTGCTAATGGCAACTTTATAATAAAGTCCACTGAAATATATATCCAAGGTTTAGCTGGTACTGCATTTGGCATGAGTTTTCTTGCAGGTGCCTCTGTTTGATTTTTATTTCTCTAGCATGCATCACATCCTTCCACATACTTTTTGACTTCCTTTGTTACTCCTGGCCACCAGAAATTTCTAGTAACCAACTTTATTGTCTTTCACTGTCCGCTATGCCCTTCTACCGGCATATCATGATGTAGCCAGATAACTTCCACTCTCAGCTTCTCGTCTTTAGGAACATATACTTTTCCACCCCTTAGCATAAGTCCATTTTCCTCTCTCCATTCTTCATCCCTCAATATCTTTACTCCTACCCATTTCATTTCTTCTACTGCCTTGACGACTTCATTGTTTTTTGTCTCTGATCCTCTTATTTTTTCTAATAGATCCACTCCATCTATTATTACTTCTGCTACTTGCATTGCTCTAACCTTCAACTACTCTTTCTTTATCATCATCCTATCCTCATTATCTCTTTCTATCCCTTTTTGCTAGTCTGGTTGTCTGCTTAAACTATTGGCCTTTCCCATACTAGATCCTGGCACATGTTTGAGCATAAAATCGAATCTGGACAGGTACAAAGCCTATTGTGCTTGTCTTCAATTTAACTTCTGGCTGCTCATAAAATATTCCAAATTCTTGTGATTGCTCTAGATCTCAAATTTGTTTTGTGCTTCTTCTAGCAGGTGTCTCCACTTGTCTAGACATCTGACTATTGCTAATATCTCTCTATCATAGATTTCATAATTTCTTTTTGCCTCGTTCAATGATTTTGAGATAAAAGCTACTGGCCTCCACTTCTTGTCTTCACACTTTATTAACAACACTCCTCCTGTTGCGTACTCTGATGTATCTACCTCCACCCTCATCTCTTTATCCAGGTCTAGGGCTACTAACACTGGTCGCATTGTGAACACCTTTTTCAACTGTTCAAAAGCCTTTTCCTGCTGTCACAAACTTTATTTGGTCATATCTCCACCAATTCTTTGATGATTCCCACGGTCTTGAAGCCAGCTTAAAGCCCTTAAAAAGACCTTTTGATCGATACTAGTCACATCTCGAGGCAATCAATAATGGCCGAGATATTAAGCAAATCAAACTACTATGTTACCATTTATTAAATTGCTAATATCTCAAAAACCACCATGATCAATGCTTCGGTTTTAGGCTCAGCAGAAGCCTTCCTCATGACGCTCAGAATGAGCCTAAAATGACCTCAAGGCAATTAATATTAGTGGAGATATAAAGACCTCAATATTTGCACATAGACTTCATTAATTACCCATAGATAGTTATCTGTCCTTTTCTTAGAACAAAGGACAGCCTCCATATGGTTAAGTTATCACTATGTTAAGCACAAAGACACTACCATATGTAGAACAATAGATAGTAGTCAGGTGATGATCTATACTAGTACACAGACCATCACTTTCCTATATATAAGGACTCATAGTCTGAGGATTAGACCTTAGACTTAACAATATCTTTTGTCACTTGTCTAACTTTGTATTTTTGAACTCTTTAAAGTATCAAAGCACCCATTACAAATAGTAAGTGACCATTTGTGATACCTGCTCAACTCCCTAGTTCTATTTTTCGTCCTTTCTGACCAACTTGTGCATTGGTTTAGCTATTTTAGCAAAATCTTTGACAAATTGCCTATAGTAGTTTGCTAGCCCTAAAAACTTCTGCACCTCTTTGACTATCTTTGGCCTTGGCTATTCTAGAACTCCCGCTATCTTTTCTTCCTGAATCTTAATTTCTCCTGACCCCATTACCAGCCCTAGGAAATCAATTTCTCTTACTTTCCATACGTATTTTTTGGGCTTTACATAAAGGTTATTCTTCTCCATTCTTCTTAACACTTCTTCCACTATTTCATCATGTTTCTCCTCCTCCTTCTTAGTTCCTACTAAGACGTCGTCCATGAACGCTGCCACTTCTCCTGTGTTAATGAGGTCTCTCAAAATATTATTCATCATTGCTTGAAAAGTTGCTGGCTTAAGTTTATGAGACCAAAAAACATGACAGTAGGTTCATAGACCCCTAAATGCATCGTGAATGCTACCTTCCACTTGTTTCCTTCTCTAACTCATACATTATTGTACTCCCATTGCAAATCCATCTTTGTGAATACTCTTTTTGTTCCCATAGTGTCGATAAGGTCTGAAATTAAAGGTAGGAGATAATTGTCCTTGACTGTTTCCTTATTAAGGTACCAATAATCTTGTACTATCCTTTTCTTTCTGTTCTTTTTCCCTACAAAGAATACTAGTGAGGTCTGTGGTGATTTTGAGGGTCTAATATATTCTTTTCTCAACTGCTCTTCCATAAATTCTTGTACTTTCTCCTTTTCCTGTCTTGACATTAAATATGTCCTTCCTTTTCTTGGGACAAAATCCTCTTTTAGATTAATTGCATGGTCCTATGGTTTTCTTGTTGGCATTCTTTCTGACTCAACTTTCCCAAATACTTTTAGCCACTTGTGAAACTTTTGTGGTACCATTCCCTTTACTTTCTTTCTATCTAATTCAATCTCTTCATTGAACTTTTCTTCCATTGTCCATTCCCATTTGTCTTTGTCTGCCTTCTCCACATTTCTTATCCTCTTTCCAATTTTCTTTCTCTGCTCTATATCTTCTTTTACTGCCAAGTTTCTTTCACACAAAGGTGGGTATCTTGTCATCTTTACCTCTCCTGTTTCCTAGTTTATCTCCAGGTTATGTGCTTGTAGCCAAGGTATCCCTAATATCACCTCTGTCTTTCCCAAGTTGCATATATCCATTCTCATTCTTTCCACATATTTTTTGTAGAAGACATTGACTTCTACCTAATGTATGATATTTCCTCTACTATTTTCTATTCCATCCACATTTTTCACTTTCAGGGGCCTTTCTAGTTTCGTCATTTTAAAACTATGCCTTTTGGCCATTTCTCTGTCCATAAACATTCCCATGACACCACTGTCCAAGAGTGCCTTTACTGTTATGAACATCGAGTGGGACTACAATTATTATCAGCCATGGTCTGATAATGAGTAGTTAGTAGACGAGATGTTGGCAATGCTAGATGAGGACATTATTATGCAGTAATGCATCAAATAATATCTGAGGACTCTAAGAGACAATGGACTCACAGAACGAACAGGACTCTTTGGAGAAATCTCAGACTATCTTTTTTTCTATCTTTGGACCTATACCAAATGGGACAACATTGGACTAACCCATTATTAGGACACTGACTCGACTTGTCACCCTTAGTACTTCTGTCACTGGACTGTCACTTAACTAGTCACTCTTAGTTACAACTAGTGTTACCACATTGTAATGTAGTCACAATACCTAGTTAGGATAAATATAGACCAGAAAGAGAAGGGAACGGCAAGTTCTCTCTATCTGTATTCCCTCTGTAAAATCTTACTCTGAGGAATCGGTACTCTTACTTGTCTTAGGACAATCTCAAGGGTGCTACTCAAAGTCTCACTTACATCTCTCCTCCGATATAGCTTCACTGAAAACCTTAACCAGATCCTCTAACAAGGAGCGTGAAGATATCAAGTGTTAGATATAGGCTTCAAGTTGAAATATATATTCAACTGTAAGGTCTAGAGTCTTAACATTTACTGTTATGCCTTCATGTGTATCTACTTTCTCTATCCCAATATCTAACCATACTTCTCTTAGGATTTTGAACATTCTCCTGACGTCCCTTTGGCTACTCTCCTCTTTTGCTGCGCCTTCCAGTTCTCCTGACTGTGTGCTGCCTTGTTGCACTTTTCCCTCATTGGGGCATGCCACTTTCACCTCCTTCTTCTCCTGATATCCACACTATCTCTTCCTGTCTTTGATTACCCCTTGCCTCCTATTTTCTTCCATATAGCACCCCTTCTTTCCACATCTGTCACACCACATATATGTCATTATTATCTCCTTTGTGTACTACCCTAGCTCTAGTAGAAGTGCTTTCTCTGGCACCCCTTTGCTACAGTGATCTTCTGCTTTTTTCCTCAGTTCTTCCACTGAACCCCTTCTCTACTTTCCTTGCTGTGCTTCTCATAGCCTAGCCACGCATGCTACCTCTTCTTCTTCTGCTCTTTTTAATCTTCTCTCCTTTTCCTACACTTTTCCCTTTTTAGGACATGCTGGCTTCTCCTCTTGCTATGCCTTTTGTGGCCTTGCCATACACTGTCATGCCATACAAATCTTTAGGCAAAGTAGGTAACAATTTATATTCTAATAACCAGAATAACTAGCTCGAGGGGAGTGCTCGGCCTCTCCCAGAGATGTTCCTTTAGATGCCCAGCCGTGGACTCGAGCATCTAGCTTGAGTAGCAGGGTAGTGGCTATAACCACTACTACATACACCTCATAGATGCTTGCCCAGGCACCCTGTATCGGATTTACAGCAGATTTCCCTTCTAGAAGTGCTCTCGAGGACGGAGGCGAATTTAGATGGGTTACTGTGACCCGAGTGATGTCTTATCTTTGTGGCTGGCAGCGTTATTCATAGAGTAGTTATGATCAGAGCCAAGCCATCATCACTGATGGCTAATTATAGTAGGATCAAGAGAGTCGAACCATTGCGAAGTCGCATCGCAATGGCAGTAGAAGGAAACTGGAGGTCAGAGAAGTGAGGAGACATAGAAGAAATGTAGCAGGGACTAAGGAGGATAGAAAGAGAGGCTGAGAGAGATGGATTGAGGAAAACAATGCACTCGAGAGTGAGACGGCTCAAGATCGCCGCTTCTCTCTATAGCCCATCAAAAGGCTCAAGAGTTGACCATCGCACAGAGAAGAATTCTAGGAGTAGGGTTAGAGGATCAGGAAGTGGTCACCTAGTGTTTGGGAAGACGTCATCTCATCATTGCGGCCTCACTATGTTTGGAAATTCAGAGGTTTTCTTTGTCTCACTTTCCTTGTTGTCTCTTTGCTTTGTAATCATAATAAAATACTCTAGGACACAGAGGGGAACTCAAGAACTTATACTCCCATCATTATCCCTTTCTGTTACTCTAGAGCTTAATGGCTATTTTGAGTGACTAAGTTTCTAGTTTTCTAAGTGTTCTACTTTACTTTTTAAAAATCCACCAAACCTCTCCCTCAACAGGAATTTGAGCCCTAACAGACTTGGGCATTCGCTTACACTAGGAGTTAATAGCTCGCTATATGTTATTGGAGTCAGCTTCCAGTTATATGGTCAGCTGAAGAAGAGCCCACATGATGGCACAGAAGTTCTAGGTAGTTCTGCTGTATTGATGGCGAGCCAGACTACTAGACTAGGTAAGGATAGTAGTGTTACAACGCAAGACAAACACTCATCTTAGAGATCCTATCACAGTGAGATCTACCTCGAGTGGACTCTTAAACACTTTATTATCGTTTCTTTTGGTCTTTTAAACTGTACCCCATTATTTCCCCTATCCCCAAGCTCTCTTTTTATATCTGATCATCTTCCCAGTGCCTACTTGTAAGTGCACAATTGTGAGACATCTCGAGGATCTTTTGAATTCTCATTTGTTATCACATTTGTTCTGTGATCAATTCCCTTTGATCCCTATCAACACAGCGTGTCACAAACTTCATTTGGTCATATCTCTACCAATTCTTCGATGATTCCCATGGTCTTAAAGCCAGCTTAAAGCCCTTAAGAAGACTTTTCGATCGATGCTAGTCATGTCTTGAGGTGATCAATGATGGCTGAGATATTAAGCAGATCAACTGGTAACTACCATGTTACTGTTTATTAAATCGCTAATATCTCAGAAACCGCCATAATCAATGCTTTGGTTCTAGGCTCAGCAGAAGCCTTCTTCATAATGCTCAGAATGCGCCTAGAACAACCTCAAGGCAATTAATATTAGTAGAGATATGAAGACCTCAATGTTTGCACATGGACTTTATTAATTACCCATAGATAGTTATCTGTCCTTTTCTTAGAACAAAGGACAGCCT
>Ga0153962_1000095_pt1 | contig 16084 bp, 14 predicted proteins | sample TSFL046MetaG_FD_106657 | JGI IMG/M metagenome (GOLD analysis project Ga0153962, IMG submission 106657) | Attine ant fungus gardens microbial communities from Florida, USA - TSFL046 MetaG | ecosystem: Host-associated > Fungi > Mycelium > Unclassified | place: USA: Florida, Withalacochee...
ATCAATAGCATCCTTTTAACTCCATCTTTCCCTCTGGACGTCAGCTGGCGTCTTCGGTCGCAGCCAGCATCGTGGGCCGGTATTTATCAATCAGCGCGCGCGCAATGGCTTCCGTCTCCGCATCGGCATGGCCGCTAATGTTATCCGGCCGGAAGTGCATCTGAAAGGCGCTAATTGTTTTTTGCGTCTCCTCGTCCAGCATGCCGTTCTGAGGAATGCGATCGTAGCCATACTGTTTGAGCAGGGCCTGAATAACGCGGACGTCAGCGGCGGCGTATGGCGAGCGGCCCGCCAGGTAGCGAACCACCGTCGGGCGATCGGGCCAGGCTCCGATACCTGACCTGGCCAGGCGTTCCCAGGGAAAAAGTTTGCCCGGATCCTGCTTGCGCAGGGGAGCAATATCGCTGTGTCCAAGTACGTTATCGGGGGTAATCTGGTAGCGATGAATGATGTCTTTTGCCAGAGCGGTCAGCGCCGCGATCTGTGCCTCCTGATACGGATACCAGGTGCGATTACCCAGCATATCCTGAGTAAAACCCGGATTCACAATCTCGATCCCTATCGAGGAGTCGTTCAGGTTGACGCGTCCGTTCCAGCTGCTGGCGCCGGCGTGCCATGCGCGCTTATTTTCGTCAACCAGCTGCAGCACCACCGGTTTTCCCTGTATCAGCGTGGGATTCTGAGGGATCAGATAATGCGCGCTGACCTGATCCTTCGTCAGCGTTTTAAGCGAATCACGGTTATCCAGCGCGGTGTAGTGCATGATAAGAAACCGGACTCTTTCATTCTGACCTTTAGCCTTCAGGCCATGGTCAGCGTAATAGCCGTTGCGTTGAGCGATATCGGCTGGACGGGTGGCGCAGCTTGACAGCGCCATCGCCAGAATGGCCGTCAGAATGATTTTTTGCAGCGTCAATGACGGGTATAAAAACGCGTTTGCTTTCATTAACCATAAACTCCCTGTAACTCTTTACGTGTCCGCGTCCCACCGGGGGACTGTTGCGCGCGAGCGGCGGCGCCCTTATAAGGCCGATGATAAGGGGCGGATGGATTCCCACAGCAGAGGGCTCTCATACGAGGCGGCCCAGAAGGCGCCACCGCGAAAGCCGCTGGCTTTGATCAAACTCAGCCGATCTTTCACCGACCGGTCGCTGCTGTACCAGACGGTATGCTGCGCGCCCTCGCTGTCAACGTAGGATAAGGTTTCTTCCTTCTCGATATCGTTATAAATCAGGGCGCTGTGCGGATATTTTTTTCGCAGCGCGGTGAGGTTGTCAAACAGCACGCTTTTCACTTTGCCTCCCCCCCAGTCGCGGCCGTAGAGGGGAATGCCGATCTCAACCCGGCTGGCCGCGCAAACATTGTCCTGAGTCCAGCGGCAAATGCTTTTCACCCATTCAAAACCGGCAATCGGGCCAGGCGGCGTGTTTGGCGCATGCTGGTCATAAGCCATCACGCGCAGTATCGAGGCGACGAGGGAAAGCGCCTGATAATCATACACCGCAGGAATTAATTTACTGCGCCAGACGTCATAGCGGTCAGACCAGCGCGGCATTACGGTAATCATCAGGAGCTTTTTAATGCGCCAGAGCGCAAAAGAGATGCACTGGCACAGGCTTGTGAAAATGGCGCGGACTTCTTCCGCCGTCGCGCTATCCGTGGTCAGCGCGATATATTCCAGATCCAGATCGATACCGTCATAGTCGTTCGCGGTAACAACGTCGGCGATAGCCGTGGCCAGCTGCTGCTGGCTGGTGCGCTCGCGGTAAAGCTGAATAAAATTATCCGGCATCAGGGTGGTGGTGATAGTCGGCGTTACCCGCGCGCCGTTTTGTTTCAGCAGGGCAATGCTCTCTTTATCTGGAATGTGCATGCCGTCTGAACCCGCCTTTGCCTTAAGCTCTCCGGCGTTATTCAGCTCATACCAGAAAGGCGAAACGGTGTCGACGCAGCCGTACGCTAGCGCACTGAGCGCGGATTGCAGCGACTGGCGCATTCGCCAGTCGGGCAGCCAGATACTGTTGCGCAGAGCGGATGCCGGAACGGTATCATCGTCTTTTTCTTCCGTTTCTGAGCGGCAGGCGCCGAGCACCATTATCGCTGACGTCATCACTACGCTCCTTTTAATAAAGCTTCTTCGATTGTTGTTATCTTCCATTAGTTTCCCCTGGCGTTGCGCCAGTGCCTGCAGGGCAGGCACGCTAAAATGTTTATTTATTTCCACAGCCGTGTTTTTATCGTTTCCAGGCTTTGCGGCGTTAGCTGCTCATATTTCCAGATGAAAAGGCCGCCCAGATTAAAGTCGAGCACCTGGTCGATAAAATAGTTAAGGTTCCAGTCGTTCAGCCCTCTGGCTGTCAGTGCAAGAATGCATTTTTTATTTGGCACGCCGTGTGCCAGCGAGCGTTTTAAGGCGGGAATAACATTATTGATAATGTCCTCTTTGTTCCACATCGCGGAGCCATAGCAGTAATGAATAAAGCGATCGCACTGGCCAGACAGGTTCAGGGTCTTTATCTTTTCATTGGTTTTACCACCATTGTTAGTTTCAGGGTGGTTATAGGCGTAGCCGGCGATAAAACCAAAGCTGGTCTCTTTCTGACATTTTTTTAATTCGGTCATCGCATCAATGACCAGCTCGATATTCATATTGCACTCATCGTCGAAATCTACCCCGTCCCAGCCGCGGCTTTTCGTCGCTTCTGCAATTCGTAACACCTCCTCGCGGCTGGCGGGCCGACCTTCGGGTGAGCATCCCCCTCCGCCATAGACCCATAATGTCTTTCCCTTGAAGTCCGGCTGATTATCCGGTTTGTTATGCTGCTCCGGACTCCAGCCGGGACTGGCCTGGGTGCCTGTGGTGAGCCCGTCAAGGTTGGTCACCATGCCATACATCATGACGTCAAACTCGTTGAGGGGGTTACCCGTGAGCGACTGGCTCCACCCGCCTAAAATAAAATTATTCATCATCTTTACCTCGATAAAATTAATACAGCGTTATGCTTTGTATTTTTCCACCAGCGCATAGAGGATTGCGGCCGTTTCAGCATCCATCTGGCCGCTATAATTGCAGGGGCGGAAATGCAGTTGAAAAGCCCGAATAAGCTGAGCAAATCCGTTACTGTTTTCAGCGTCGGTTATGTCATATCCATACTTTTTCAGTTTTGCCGTGACGTCATCTTTAGCCGGTAACGCCTGGCGAAATTTCGTTAAATAGTGATTTTTGGTTTCCTCCTCAAACCAGGCGCCAACGCCGGCGTCATACAGCGTTTTCCAGGGAAAAGCCGAGCCGGGATCGCTTTTCCGGCCTGGCGCAATATCGCTATGCCCGACAATATTGGTTGGGGTGATATCGGGATAGCGCGCGGTGATATTTTGCGCCAGTTCAATGATTGCTTCGATCTGGGCCGGATGATAAGGCGGGAAGGTAAATACGCCGTTTTTCTCGCTGGCCTGATTGACGGTCTCAATGCCGATGGCGGAGTCATTCAGGTTGGTGCGCCCGGCCCATGCGCTCACGCCAGCGTGCCAGGCGCGCTCGTTTTCATCCACCAGGTTAAAAATCCGCATATCGTTAAAGCCGGCCTCCGCATAGCTATTATCGGAAGGATCTGGCACCAGATAATGCGCGCTAACGGAAGGGCCGGTCAGTGATCTCATGGAGGCGCTAAAATTAACGGCCGTATAGTGGATAACCAAAAAACGCACGCGGCGATTGAAGCCTTTTACCGAGCGATAGCTGTTGTAATCAATATACATAAAATCTCCCTCAGGCAGGATTAACATGAGCGTCACGTTACGCTGTGTATTCTCGCCTATGAATAAAAAGGTCATTCCGTTATTGAGAATGCGGCCTGTTGAGCCAGCGTTGATATTTGTTGCTAATGCAGTGGCTGTATGGGCGCTGTTTCGCTTGAGTGATGGGATTATAACGCCGCTGAAATAGCGAATTTGTGATCGATGCGTTATTTGTGCAATTTCCAACAGGTGAATTAATTTGATAAGAATTCGCTGCGGCGTTATTTATTTTAATCGACTGCGGATTATTTTCTTGCGTAGAGTGATTTTTTTTGCACAGGCGATTTTTTTAATTATGCCGGGATGGGGGAGTTTCGCTATAACTTGTTGTCAGGCGGGGGATAATGTCAGATGCCTGGTTTTGATTATTATTCACATGCAGTATTATATTGGATTATTTCTGTAAGAGCGTTTCTTGATAAGCTTTCAATAACCGGCAATCTAATCAGGATGGTAAAATACGCCTCAGAAAAAAGTGCGTTAAAAAGCGAGGGAGAGCGTCAATTTTTATAATAAAAATTAAAGCATGCGCCTGTCGCGCGCTGATAAGGCCCATTATCGTCTTTTCTGGATGTTGCTTAAGGCGCGACAAAAAGCACTGCATATCCTTTTGTCATCGGCATGGCGCTAGCCGCAATGGCGAATACGCCGCGTGGGAAAAGGCCACTTTTCACGGAAAAAGCCGGTATCACCTTCTGGCACCAGGCTAAAATCGTGAGGGGCTAGAGCCATTTGTCAGATCGCATTACGTCGTCTCTTCCGCTGCTGCGGCGCGGTCTGCATCATGCTGGCCTGACTGACTATAACCGGCAGGATTTTTATGCGTTTATGGATGTATCGAGCCGTGCTTCTGACTGCGATGGCGTGCCTGATAAGCGGATGCGCGCGCTCCGACGCGCTATGGATGGTGACGCAGGATCTCTGCATGACCCACTACGAGCTGCGGCGCGACCCGGCGCCCTGTCAGCAGATCTATCAGCCGCAGAGCAAAGAGCTGGGCTTCAGCGTCCTGCAGAATCCGCGCTACCCCTACCATTTTATCCTGGTGCCGAACCTGGCGATGTCCGGCATCGAGAGCATCGCGCTGTCGCGCGCGGGCCGCACCGACTACTTCGGCTACGCCTGGCTGATGCGCTACCGCCTGATGGCGGCGTATGGCGCCGACGTTCCCGATGACAGGCTGGGCATGGCGATTAACTCTGCGTATGGACGCAGCCAGAACCAGCTGCATATTCATCTCACCTGTCTGCGCGAAGACGTGCGTCGCCAGCTGCAGGCAGAGCGACCTTACATTAATGAGCAGTGGCGGCCGCTGCCCGACCGCCTGCTGAACCATACTTACTATGCCCGTCGCGTGATGCAGCCAGCGGCGATGGGCATCTATCCCATCGCCTCGGTGGCGCGCCACTTTCAGCTGTCGCCGCCGCAGCTGGCGGAGTATGGCGTGGCGCTGATACCCACGACTTTCTTCGGCGAGAAGGGATTTATCCTGCTGACCACGCGGCGCGGCTGGGATAAGGGCAACCGCGCCTCGGTGGAGTCTTTACTGGATAAGCGCTGCGAAATACTTACCGCTCCGTCGGCCAGCCGGGAAGGCTAATAATGCGCGCGCTATTCCACTTTCCCCTTAGTCGCGCAGCTGCTGCGCAATCGCGCTATACATCAGCGACGCCTCCAGCGGCTGGGCGCTAAACGACGGCTCCGCCTGCGGCCAGGTCGACCACTGCACAATCACCAGCCGTTCGGCGGGGTTAACCATAATCACCTGACCATAGATGCCCAGCGCCCAGAGCGATTCCTTTAGCGACGCTTCCGGCGCAGGCTCGACGTTTTTCGCATTCGCCGGCACCTCGTTGTTCCACCACTGGAAGCCGTAAAGGCCCTGCGGGTGTGCGGCGGAAACCGATCCCTGCGCTTGGGTCCAGCTGGAAGCGAGCGTCAGCCAGCCGTCCGGCAGCGCTTTGTCGCCGTTCGGCAGGCGTCCCTCATGCAGCACAAACTCGCCGAAGCGCCCCCAGTCCTCCAGCGTAGCGTTAAAGCCGTGCGCGCCAACGTCATGCTTGCCGGGCTGATAGGCGTGCCAGACGCCGTCGCTCGCCATGCCGTAAGGCTGCCAGATGCTCTGCTGCAGATACGCGGCGAGCGACATGCCGGTGGCGCGCTCCAGCACGTCGCCCAGCAGCCAGGCGCCGCCCGACGAGTAGGACCAGTGCTGGCCCGCCGGATGCGCTTTTTTCAGGCCGGTAACCAGCCCGCGCACGCAGTCATAGGTGCCGGAATGCGCCTCGCACTGGGTCAGCTGCGCAAAGTCGGAGTCGGGCTGGGTGTAATCTTCGTTCCACGCCACGCCGGAGGTGTGGGTAATGAGCTGCCGCAGCGTCACGTCCTGCCACGCGGTGCCTTTCAGCTCCGGCTCGTAGTCGGTGACCTTGCTATCCAGCGAGCGGATTTTCCCCTGTTTCAGCGCCACGCCGACCAGCGTCGAGACCACCGATTTGCCCACCGAGCGCGAGGTCCAGAGCGTGCTGTCGCTGTTGCCGCGCGCCAGATATTTGTAGGCGATCTGGCCGTTTTTCAGCACCAGCATCCCTGCGACGTTCTGACGCTGCAGGTAGTCCGCCATGCTGTAGCGATGGCCGTTGACGCGGTAGCTCACCTCGCCGAGCTGACGCTTCGCCAGCGGCAGCGGCCGGGCGGCGCCGTGACGAAAAATATCGGCGGGATAGTTGCGGTAGTCGTTGCGAAAGCCCACCACGCGATCCTGTTGATCCCAGCTGAGCATGGTTTTGGGATCGGGCAGGGCGCGATCGAACGGCGTCGGACAGACGCTCAGCGGCACGCCGCCGCAGGGCGCACTCTCGGCGGCCGTTGCCGCGTGCGGCGGCATCGTCGCCGTCGCCAGCGAGGCCGCCAGCAGCAAAGATGTTTTACGTTTTATCATGCGGTTTCCCTCTCTGTAAGCCTAAAAACTGATGGGCCGCAGTATAGGTTTGGGTCAGGCTATGCAAAAATCAGCATATGGGGGAAATTCCCCTCAACAAGTTGTATCAGGGAGCAGCCATGGCGGGACTCAGTTTTTCCTTTGCGCAGATAGAGGCATTCTCTGCCGTTGCCGCGCTCGGCACCGTCTCGCAGGCGGCGAAACAGCTTGGCAAGGATCGCGCTACGGTTAGCGAGCTGATCGAGTTTCTGGAAACGGCGCTGGGCTATGCGCTCTTTACGCGGCAGGGCCGCACGCTGGCGCTGACGCCGGAAGGGCAGCGGCTAAAGCGGCAGGCGGCGCTGCTGATGCGCCAGGCGCAGGCGTTCGACGCGGCGGCGCGTCATGTGCGCCACGATATCTCCGACGAAATTAGCCTGGTCTACGATCCCTTTGTACCGCGCCCCTTTCTCTGTGGTTTAATCGCGGCGCTGGCGGAGAGCAACATCTGCGTCAGCGCCTGGAGCGCGGCGCGCGAAGAAGCCGAAGCGGCGCTTGCCTCGGGTACGGCGCAGCTGGCGCTCTGCCAGGCGCGCAACCGTAGCCTGGGCAGCGAGATGGCGTGGCGCTCGGTTGGCCTGATCGAACTCGATTTTTACGCCGCCGCGTCGCTCTTCTCAGGCGATCAGCCCCTCTCGCTGTTCGATCTTGCCTCGCAGCCGCAGCTGGTGATGCATCCGGCGCCCGACGGCGTGGCGGCGAAGCAGGGGCGCATCGCCGATCGCGCCTTCTACACCAACGATCGGGCGCTGCTGCGCCATATGCTGGAGAGCGGCCAGGGATGGGCTTTTCTGCCGAAGCATTTTGCCGCCGCCAGCTGGCGCGGCGTCGAGGCGATCGAGGTGGAAGTTGGCAACCTGGCGCTGAGCCAGACGATCGTGATGCTGTGGAAGCCCGGTATGACGCTGGATTTCGCCGTGAGCGAGGCAATGAAGATCGTGCCCGACGTCTGGGCGGATCGCCAGGCGTAACGCGTTTGTTTACATTAACCTGCCTCGTTTGCGGAACCGAGAGGCTGTACAGATTGTCTTTATCCTGATCTACTCTTAACAAAATCAATCAACGTGGAAAAAATTATGCGCAGGACTCAGAACGCACTCTTTTTAGCGGGATTACTGTTTGGCTCGCTGAGCCTTGTTCCCGCCGCACAGGCTGAAGGCGACGCCGCCGATACCGTTCCGCCGCCGCCGCAGGTTCAGCAGCAGGCGCCCGCCGATGCGCAGCCGCAGCAGGGCGATAGCACCGACGGCAGCGGCCAGCCGCCGCTGGGACCAAACGCCGAAGAGCCGGAAGCGGGCAGCTCGCCGTCTCCCGCGCCGGACGCGAACGCCGGCAGTCCGCAGGCGCAGTCCAGCTACGATCTCAAACGCATCATCATTGACTACAAACCTTACCAAATCGGCGACAGCGTGCCGCAGCAGTATCTCGACAAATCCTACAACATCGTCGAGTGGCAGAAGCGTAACCTGCCTGCGCCAGAAACCGGCAGCCACTGGACCTATATCGGCGGCAACTATCTGCTGATCACCAACGACGTCGGCAAAATCCTTAAGGCGGAATCTGGCGATATCTACTATCGCGGCTAAGCGCGCTGACGCGGTTGAGAAGATGCAAACGCCAGGTACAAGCGCGCGCGTATTATCTGCAGGTTAGAGCCGGTCAGCGCGACCGGCTTTTTTATGCGAACCGCTCCGGCCGCAAGCCCAGCATTGCCAGAAATCGGCACTGCGCCCCTTCAGTAATTTCCGCGCGGCGCGTCCATCGCCTGCTGGCGGAACTGCGCCAGCCGCCGATCCAGCGCATCAGTATAAAGCATGGTATCAACGCCGACCGCAACGAAGTTGGCGCCCCAGCTAATTGCCCGCTGCGCCATGGCGACGTCGACCGCCAGGAAACCGGCGGCTTTGCCCGCCTTGCGGATGCGGCGGATGCTCTGCTCGATAATCTGCTGCACCTCTGGATGCGCGGCGTTGTCGGGATAACCCAGCGAGGCGGAGAGATCGGCCGGACCGATAAAGATGCCGTCTACTCCCTCGACTTCCAGCAGCGCATCAAGGTTATCAATCGCCGTTTTGCTTTCCGCCTGGATCAGCAGGCAGAGCTCTTCATTCGCGCGCGCCATGTAATTTTCTACCCGTCCCCAGCGTGCCGCCCGCGCCACGCCCGCGCCGACGCCGCGCGTGCCGGTCGGCGGATAGCGCGTCGCCGCGACCAGCGCGCGCGCCTGTTCGGCAGTATCAATCATCGGCACCAGCAGCGTACGTGCGCCGATATCCAGCACCTGTTTGATCAGGGCCTGCTGAAATTCCACTGGCCGGATTACCGGCTGGCTGCGGTAGGGGGCGATCGCCTGTAACTGATGATAGAGATCCTGCACCGTATTTGGCGCGTGCTCGCCGTCGATCAGCAGCCAGTCATAGCCGCTGGTGGCGGCGATCTCTGCCAGATAGGAAGAGGTGCTGCTCAGCCAGAGGCCGAGCTGGGTTTCGCCGCGGGCCAGACCGGCCTTAAATGGGTTATGTAGCGGATCCTGCATGGTGCCTCCAGAGTTAATGTTTAGCTTGCGATGCCAGCGCAACGCGCGAATCGGGATTCAGGCCGAAAATCATCAGCGCGCCTGCTGCGGCGATACCGGCGAGCGCCAGCAGACCGGCGCTGCCGCTGTTGAACAGCGACTCGGCGTTGACGCGGATCAGCGGCGCGAGAAAGCCGCCCACCGCGCCGAACAGATTGACGAAGCCGATACCTGCCGCCAGCGCGCTGCCGGAAAGCAGCTGGGTCGGCATAGTCCAGAACACCGGCTGTACGGCAATAAAGCCGATGGCCGCCACGCTCAGCGCCATGATGGCCAGCACCGGCGAGACCAGCCCAGAGACGCCGATGCCTACGGCGGCGGCTAGCAGCGTCACCGCCGCAATACGACGACGCTCGCCGCTGCGATCGGCGTAGCGCGGGATCAGCCAGGTGCCGAACAGCGCTGCGACCCACGGAATAGCAGCCACTACGGAGGCAACAAAGCCCACTTTGGTGCCCAGCAGCGCGGCGACCTGCGAGGGTAAAAAGAAGATCAGGCCATAGACGGCAATTTGAATGGTCATGTAAATCAGCGCCAGATGCCAGACGCGCGCCTGACGAAGGGCGTCGCGCAGCTGCGCGGTGGGCTTTTGCCGCTCCTCGCTCTCCAGCTGCTGCTGGAGCGCCGTTTTCTCTTCAGGGCTCAGGAAACGCGCCTGTGCTGGGCTGTTGTCGAGCCAGGCGAAGGTAAACAGCCCGGCGACGACCGCCATCAGCCCTTCGATCATAAACATCCAGAACCAGCCCGGATGGCCGAGAAAGCCGTGCATCTCCAGCAGCGCGCCGGAAAGCGGCGAGCCGAAGGTCAGCGCCAGCGGCGCGCCCATATAAAACAGGCCCATTACGCTGGCGCGCTGCTGCTGAGGAAACCACTGCGAGGTGAGATAGATCATGCCGGGGAAAAAGCCTGCTTCGGCCGCGCCAAGCAGGGTACGCACCAGCAGGAATTTCGCTTCGCTGTCGGCCAACGCCATCGCTGCCGAGAGGACGCCCCACAGCAGCGTCGTTCCGCCAATCCAGCTGCGCGCGCCGAAGCGGCGCATCAACAGATTGGCGGGTACGCCAAATAGCGCATAGACCGCAAAGAAGATGCCCGCGCCCAGCGCATAAGCCTCGTTGCTCAGGCCAGTATCGAGCTGGTACGCCTCTTTGGCGAAGCCGATATTAGCGCGGTCCAGAAACGCCAGTACGTAGAGCATCAGCATAAAAGGGATTAAGCGAGCGCGGTTTTTCCGCACCGCCTGTTGCACAAGGCTATTCATCACGTCAATCCTCACGGCAGAGTCACGTGGCGGGCCAGGAGGCAGCCCGCGTCTTTAGTGGGTATAGGGGCGTTTCAGGCCTTCTCGGTTCAACTCCACGCCAAAACCGGGCTTGTCGAGCGCCGACTTGTGCAGCCGGCCGCGCGTCGGCACCGGCTCGTCGATCAGCAGCGGATCGAACTGCGGGCGCAGCGTGCTGCAGTCCGGGCTGGTCATCAAGAATTCGCTGAACGGGCTATTGGTGAAGGTGATCACCGCGTGATGCGAATAGACCGACGAGCCGTGCGGCACGACTAACTGGCCGCGCGATTTCGCCAGCGCCGCGACTTCCACCAGCGTGGTGAGGCCGCCGCACCAGCCGACGTCCGGCTGCAGGATGTCGATGCCGGTATCAGCCAGCGTGCGGAACGAACTCAGCGTGCCGTGATGCTCGCCGCTGGCGATCAGCATGCCGGGCGGCGCCTGGCGTTTCAGCTGCGCATACCCTTCGTACTGCTGCGGCGGCAAGCACTCCTCCAGCCACTTAAGGTTGTAAGGCGCGCAGGCGTGCGCCAGTTTGGTCGCGAAGTTAACGTCCTGGCTCATCCAGCAGTCGAGCATTAACCAGAAGTCGGGACCGCAGGCTTCGCGATAGTGGGCGATACGCGCCGCCTCTTTGCGAATGCCTTCATCGCCGTCGTGCGGCCCCCACTGCACCGCCATCTTGCCGCCGATAAAGCCCATCTCCTGCGCCAGATCGGGACGTGCGCCGGTGGCGTAGAACTGCAGCTCATCACGTACAGCGCCGCCCAGCAGCTGGTAAACCGGCAGCTGCGTCACTTTGCCGAAGAGATCCCACAGCGCCAGATCGACGCAGGAAAGGGTGTTCATCACCACGCCGCCGGAGCCGGAATAGAACATCGTCGCGTTCATCATCTGGTCATGAATCAGCTTGATATCGCTGACGCAGCGCCCCTCGATAAAGCGGTTCAGATGTTTTTCCACGATAAAGCAGCCCATCTCGCCGCCGGTAGAGATCGCGAAGCCGGTCTGCCCATTGTCAGCCTCGACTTCCACCACCAGCGTGCCCAGCACGTTGATGCCGAACGACTGGCGCGACTGCTCATAGGCTTTGTATTTGCTCATCGGCGTGGCGATGTGATCGTCGATCCAGTGGCCGCCAGCCTGGTCATGATAATCAGCGCCCGCAGCCGCTTTCTCTGCGGTGGCGCCGCCGGTAAACCAGGCGCGGACGGTTTTGATTTTTGGCAAGGTCATAGCATTCTCCAGATTAAGAAGCGAAAGATTCCGCCGGGCTGCGCCAGCCCAGGGCGTAAGAGATATCGCGTGCGCAGGCCAGTGCCCGGCCTGCCAGATAGTCGCGGTTGCTGTCGTCGATCTGCAGCCGCGTGCCGACCAGCGAGATCGCGGCGACTAACTGACGGCGGGCGTCGAAAATCGGCGCCGCGACGCAGCGTACGTCGGGATAATCTTCCCCGTTATCGAAGCTCCAGCCCTGACGCCGGATGCGCGACAGCTCGGCGAGCAACGCCTCTGCGCTGCGAATCGAGGTCGGCGTGACGGCGACAAAGCGCAGCTGGCTAATGATGTGCGCCTGCTCTTCGGCGGGCTGCCAGGCGAGCAGACATTTACCGATGCCGGAGCGGTGCAGCGACAGGCTTTTGCCCTCATGGGAGCGCACGCTGATGGTGGCGGGAGACTCCAGCTTCAGGATGTAGCAGGCGTGTCCGCCGTCGATGATGCCGAGGTGACAGAGCAGATTGCTCTCCTGCATCAGCCGCGTCAGGCGTGGACGAGCGATTTCGCGGATATCCATCTTCTCCAGCGCATGCCCGGCAAACTCCACTAACCGTGTCCACAGACGGTAGCGATCGTTGCGATCGACGGTGATAAGGCGCTGCTTTTTCAATTCGGCCAGCAGCAGATAGGCGCTGCTCTTTGGCAGATTCAGGCCGTCGAGAATCTCGGCCGCGCTGCTCGGACCATGCTGGGCGATAAAGTTAAGGATGGCGATGCCGCGCGTCAGTGCGGGTACAGGTGTTATTTCCAGCATGCTGGACTCCAGTCTGATTATCTGGAGGCAGTGTTGGTAAATCAGTGCGCGGGAAACGTGAGCAGCGTCAAAGAAGCCAGGTCAGGACAGGGTGGTTGCGCGCGCGACGCGCAGAGTGTGAGATGCGCCGCGCTGGCAGTACAGCGGGCTGGACTCAGCGCGGCGCCCGCGCCAGCAGCCGGCCAATCTGCCGCACGCCTGCTCTAAGCTGCGTGCCGCTGGTGTTGCCGTAGCCCAGCACCAGCCCGCGCAGCGGCGCGTCGTCCGCGCAGTAGCTGGAGAGCGCGGCGGGCGCGTAGCCCGCGCGCCACAGCTGCGCCGCCAGCGCGACGTCGTCAGTCTCGTCCGTCAGCCGCAGCACCAGATGCATGCCGCACTCGCCGCCCAGCAGCGGAACCCGCTCGCCCAGCACTTCCTGCAGCGCCTGCCGCAGCGTCTGCTGCCGCTGGCGGTAAAGCCGACGCATCTTGCTGAGATGGCGCGTGAAGTCGCCGCTGGCGATAAAGGCGGCCAGCGCCTGCTGCTCAAGGCGATTGCCGCCGCGCAGCAGCTCGTGCAGCGCCGGACGCAGCGGCGTCGCCAGCGTCGCAGGCAGCACCATAAAGCCGAGCCGCAGCGCCGGAAACAGCGTCTTGCTGAAGGAGCCGATATAGACCACCGGCGCGCCGGGCGTCATGCCCTGCATCGCGCCGATCGGCTCGCCGACGTAGCGAAAATCGCCGTCGTAGTCATCTTCGATAATCCACGCCTGATGCGCCTGCGCCTGGGCGAGCAGCGCCAGCCTGCGCGCCGCGCTCATCACCGCGCCGGTCGGGTACTGGTGGGTCGGCGAGCAGAAGATCAGGCGCGGCGGGGCGCTCTGCCACAGCCGATCGTCTGGCGCTAACCCTTGTTCGTCCACCGCCACCGCCTGCACGCGAAGGTTGCCCGCGAGCATGGCCGCTTTCGCGCCGCGATAGCCGGGATTTTCTACCCAGCCGATATCGCCAGGGTTGCTGAGCAGGGTGACGCAGAGCGACAGCGCCTGCTGCGCGCCCTCGGTGATAACGATCTGCTGCGGCTGGCAGCGCACGCCGCGCGTCAGGCTGAGATGCTGCGCCAGCGCTTCGCGCAGCGCCATCTCGCCCAGCGGATCGCCATAGCCCAGCAGCCGCTGCGGCGTGTCGTTCAGCACGCGGTTAAGGGCGCGTCGCCAGGCGGCGAAAGGAAAGTGCGTCAGCGCGGGCACCCCGGCGCGCAGCGGCATTTCTCCGCTGCTGTAGCGATGGCTGGAGCCCAGCATCGCCACGCGCTCGGCCACCGGCGCCCGGCTGCCAACGTCCTCGGCGGCCGGCGCGGGCAGCGCAACTGGACTGACGCGGCTGCCCTGACGATCGCTGATCAGATAGCCTTCCGCCTGTAGCTGCGTCCAGGCGTTGATCACCGTGTTACGCGACACCTGAAGATCCTGCGCCAGCTGGCGCGTCGCGGGCAGGCGCGTGCCCGCCGGAAGCTGGCCCGTGAGGATAGCGCGCTTTACGCGCTGGCAGAGCTGCTGCTGAAGGGTTTCGCCGCCGCCCAAGGCGAGCGGGGCGGAGAGCAGCTGAGCGGGCGAGGTCGAACGGGCGTCGGGCATGCGTGGATCCATCATTCTCATAAGCCGTGGAGCTTTTTAGCCTACCAGAAAAGCGGCACGCTCGGATGACCACAACAAGGAGATGCTATGTCGCACACCACCAATGAATATGGCCAGCCGGTCGGCCAGCCGCTAACGGACTGGCAGCCGCGCCCGCTGCCGCAGCGCGAAACGCTGGAGGGCCGCTACTGTCGTCTTGAGCCGTTAAGCATGGCGCAGCACGGCGACGCGCTGCGCGCCGCCTATGAACAGGCGCAGGATGGCCGCGACTGGACCTATCTGTTTGCCGGCCCCTTTGCCGACGAGGCGGAGTGGCTCAGCTATGCGCAGCAGATGGAAAGCAGCCGCGATCCGCTGCACTTCGCGGTGATCGATGTTGAGAGCGGACGCGCCGTGGGCACGCTGGCGCTGATGCGCATCGCGCCGGAACACGGCGTAATCGAAGTGGGGCACGTCGCTTTTTCGCCGCTGCTGAAGCGCACGCGCCAGGCGACCGAGGCGCACTTTCTGCTGATGCGCTACGCCTTCGAACAGCTCGGCTACCGCCGCTACGAGTGGAAGTGCGACAGCCTGAACGCGCCCTCGCGCCGCGCCGCCGCCCGGCTCGGTTTTCAGTATGAGGGCGAGTTCCGTCAGGCGATCGTCTATCGCGGCCGCACGCGCGATACCCACTGGTTCTCAATCATCGACAGCGAGTGGCCGCAGGTGAAGCAGGGCTTCATGCGCTGGCTGGCGGCGGATAACTTCGGGGCCGACGGGCAGCAGCGCGAAACGCTGGAGGCGCTGCGCCAGCGGCCCTGAGCTAGCTCTGCGGCACGATGCGAATATCCACCATGCCGATGCCCAGCCGCCGCGGATCCTGGCCGGTAATATTGCCCAGATTGCTCTGCTGCGGCTCCGGCGGCGCGATGGTCAGCGTATGCTCGCCTGCTGGATTGGTGAAGTGCAGGGTGGTGGTGGAGAGATCCTCGCCCAGCGTCAGCAGCTGTTCCCGATCGCCGACGCGCACCGGAATCGGGCGGTGCGCGTTGGGCCCGAAGGCGCGCGCGGTGATCACCAGGTCAAAGCGCGCGGGCAGCGGATCGACATATTCAATCTTTACCTCCGGCGCCAGATTGGCGTTGGACCAGCGGCCCCAGTTTTCCCAGCGCGAGATGCCGCTAAAGCGCTTCACGCTGGCCGGCGCGCCCGGCACGGCAAACAGAAAGCGGTCGGCGTCGTAGCGAATATCGTTATCCTCAACGCGCAGCAGCGCCTCACTGCGCTGGTAGTTCGCCGTACTCAGCGCCGTCTGCGGAAACGTCGCCTGGCCTTTCCACGGCGCTTTGTCGATGCGCGCGACGCTCGGCTGGCCGCCGAGCTGCCCCATCGCCACGCAGAAGTCGGTGGAGAGCGCCAGTTCAGGCTGCCACAGTCGCGCCATACGGAAGCAGCGATCGACCCAGACGAACTTCTCGCTGGCGGTGAAGTCCGCCAGCTGGTAGCGCAGCGGCGCGGCATATTCCCCTTCCGGCAGCGGCTCGACGTGGTTCTCCGCGACGCGAAACAGGATCGGCAGCCGGAACGTCGCGCCGGAAAAGCTGAAGCTGTTTTTTGCCGGATCGACAACGAAGCGATCGAGCTTTTTCGGGAAATTCCACAGCTGAATGATATCCGCCTTCCAGCGGGTGATATGACTCTGAAAATCGGTGAGCTGGCCCGCCAGCGTCGCGCCCGCGAGGCTGCTGCGGCCGAGGCCGATCGCCTTATCGCCGCCGAGGATATCGAGCACCGTCGCGCCGTTATCCAGCGTGCTGCGCGGC
>Ga0153962_1000099_pt1 | contig 15821 bp, 17 predicted proteins | sample TSFL046MetaG_FD_106657 | JGI IMG/M metagenome (GOLD analysis project Ga0153962, IMG submission 106657) | Attine ant fungus gardens microbial communities from Florida, USA - TSFL046 MetaG | ecosystem: Host-associated > Fungi > Mycelium > Unclassified | place: USA: Florida, Withalacochee...
AATGTATTCTCCCTTCAGGAGCAGAGGGAGAGGGAGCAGCAGGGAGCTGGAGAGGGGCAATTCTATGAGAGAGCTTGCCTGTAATGATCCTAGAGGCAGTAGGTGTCCTGGGACCAGGACTAATCTCCTCCTCTTCACTTTCCTCCTCCTCAGAGGAAGAAGAGAGCTCAGGAGATGCATTCCTAGAGACTTCAGCAGCTGAGACACTCCTGGAGGAGCGTCTGACAGTGCGACGAGCACGAGAGCATCCTCTGGGATGAACGCGTTTACCAGCCCTAGAGCTAGCACGAGAAATAAGGTTGAGTGAGTCTGGAGACTCACCAACACTGGTAGGAGTAGCCTGGGGGCCAGGGGACGAGCATTGGTAACAGATGATTTATTCTGAATATTCGATTTAACCATGGTGGTGGTTAGAGGGAAAGAAGGGATGTATGATATTTTCTTTGTCCAGGAACCTCTCTAGAACTTTATTTGCTATGCTCCCTCTACTGTCTCTCTGGAAGGAGACAAGGTAGTGGGTGCACCTATTCACCCTAACTAGACCCAGGTGGTCTGAGTCCCTAAGAACTCTGAGGACATTCCTCGAGTTATGGCCTTTATTTACTCTTGTCTCCCTAGACTTAGGTTTAGCTTGAGAAGAGATGTGGTTGACCATTGTGATATCCTACTCTTGTCTTTCTTTAATAGAGGAGACTGTCACTTTCTCATAAATGTCTATTCAGACAACCACTACTCAGCTGTCAAGTTCATGCTGAATCAGATCATTGACATCTCCAACTTATTGTATATGGGTAGGGACTTTAACATCAGAGATGCAGAGTGGAATCTATTTATCTCCTCGTATCCTACAGCTGGCCAGGCCTTGATGGACTTGGCTGACTCTCTTGGTCTTGTGTGCTCGCTTCCAGAGCTTCCTGTCCCTACTCACTATTTAGTCACTGATGGTCATGCTAACTTAGTCATAGACCTTATCTTTCTAGGCATGAGCTGTACTCAAGTCTTGCACCGTATTGAGCCTGATCTCAGATGCTCCTCAGACCATGCTCCTCTCTTAGTCAACCTCCCTATCTCACCAAAGAACATTTGCTTCAGCAGGAAGGTCCTCAAATGCGACAGTGATGAGGAGAATGACTTTCTCTCTTCTGTTACTATGGGGCTTCATGCTCTCAACTTTTCCAGGCTGGACTCTATAGACAATCTGGACTTGCTCTCCAAGGCAATTTCTAGGGTAATCTTCAATGCATGGGAGGCTAATGCTAGGAATATCACTGTCACTACTTGATCAAAGGAGTGGTGGAACAATGAGTGCAGAGATGCACTTGCAATCTATAGGCACACAGGAGCTAGAGAGGATTAGCGTCTTTTTTGCTCTACTACAATATCTGCAAAACAGTCTTTCTTTGATGACAGGATTGCAGAGATTGCATCCACCAACAAACGCCCTTGGGACCTTATGAGCTAGGTCAAGCAGTGTAAGTTACCTGCAGTGGAGGCTATTCAGTACCAAGGTCTCCTCTGCAACTCTCTCCCTGACTTGTGGCATGCTCTTCACTCATCTTATAATGCTGCTGCTAATTACTCAGTTCAGTTGTCTATTCTAGATGATGTTCTATATCTGGCCCCTCAGCCATAGGTATCATTCTCTATGCTACAAATGTCTGAGGCCCTTAAGGTTTGTTTTAATGTCTCTGCTCCAGGTCCTAATCATATCACTTGACGCCATCTCAAGAGTATCCTAGCTAACAGTATCTGTGCCTCTGGCATTCTTTCCCTCGTCAACTCTTGTATCACCCTGTGACACTAGCCTCGACACTTCAAGGAGTCAGTCTTTGTTATTATTCCTAAGCCTGGTAAACTGGCCTATGATACTCCTAAGGCCTTTCGACCCATTGTCCTGCTCAACACCCTCAGCAAGCTCATTGAGAAGATAATTGCTAGGTGACTCTAGTTTGATACTATCAAGCATAGTGTCCTTCATCCCAACCAACTCAATGGCATTGCTCAGAGATCTACTGAAAATGCTAGTCTTTTTCTCACTTACTTGGTTTGCTCTGGCTAGGCCAAGGGCCTCAAGACTAGTGTCGTCACCTTTGATATTGCACAATTCTTCTCCTCCCTCAATCTTAGTATGCTTACTGCAGTTCTTTGACACTCTGGCTTTGCAGACTGCTTAGTAGATTTCTTTTCTGACTATTTTGTAGGTAGATCAACCCAGTATGTCTGGAATTCTTTTCTCTCTCATGCCTGTGATGCAGATGTTGGCATGGGGCAAGGCTCTGCTCTCTCTCCTATTCTCTCAGTGCTCTATATTGTGCCTCTCCTCCACCTCTTTGAATGTCAAGCTCAGGCTCTCAACTTAGATACTTCTACTCTTTCTTATGTAGACAATGGTCTCTTGGTCTCCCAGGGAAGAACGTATAACAAAACCTTGCCAGAGCTTACTAGTAGTTATAGTATAGTTTCAGACTGATGGCGTCCTTTGGCTTGGTCATAGAGTATAACAAGTCAGAGATTTTTTACTTTTCTAGGGCATATAATGACTCCAACCCCAAGCTGGATCTCTTAGCCATTAGCACTCCTATCCTCAAACCCAAGACTTACTGGTGATACTTGGGCTTTTATTTTGATCGACAGCTCTTCTTCAAAGAACATGTTTGGTTCTACTCTACCAAGGCACTAACCACTGTCAAGGCAATGGGCATGCTTGGCAACTCCTCTTGAGGTCTCCTCTCTTTACAAAAGCGACTTTTCTATTAGTTCTGTATTGTCCCTATTGTCACTTATGACTTTTGACTCTGGTACTTCTCTAGAGCTCCCACTAAGGCACAGGTCTCTCTTCTGGCAACCATGTAACGCAAGGCTGCTCTTTGAATTCTAGGTACCTTTTGCACTTTTTCAACTGGTGAAATTGAGGCTCTGGCAGGTCTCATTCCTATTCATCTCTATCTCAAAAAGCTGGTCAAGCGATCTTATCTTAGAGCTACTATACTTTCTTCTCAGCATATACTACTCTCTCTTTTTAGTACTCACAACTCTAAGGGTACTCATCCCCATCTACAGTCCCTTGCTCTTCTCATTAATGCATAGAGTGCTCAGCTGAGAAGCCCTCTTCTTGATACTGAAGCATCACTTCTTAACCTTACAGAATGCTTTAACTCACTTTATCCTAAGATACACCCAGGATGTAGGTTATTGGACAACTTTCCTGACCATATCTCTTTCCATCCCTATGATCGCTCCAATGGGTGCACTTGCAAACTCCAGTTCAATGCCCTTGACTGACTTTGTCATGAGGCCTCCTTTGATCCATCAACACTTATTGTCGCTACTAATGCAAGTGTCATTCCTTCCAGGAACATGCAGGCTGTTTCAGTTGCCCACTTCTGGAGACTAGAAGAACAGGTGTTGTCATCCAAGGCGCCTACAGGACAAGCCATAGCTCTAGATACAGAGTTGTTTGTTATTCGACTTGGTGTTGTTAAGGCCACTTCCTTTGATGTCAAGCACATTGTTATCATCACTGATTCTCTTACTGCAGCTAGGAGAGCAGTTAACGCTTCTGTTTACTCAGGCCAGGCCTACTCCCTTACTATTGTCCAAGCTCTTAGGGGTTTCTTCACTAATCACCCTGATTGCTCTATCCACTTCTAGGACTGCCTAAGCAAGGCTCAGTGGTCCCTTCACTTCTTGGCACATGAAGACACCACCAGTACCAAGATTGCTGCTGGACACCATCTAGCTACTTCACTTAATGCTCTTTGATCTAAAAGCACTGCTGCCTGCCTCAATGCATGGAGAACTTCCTTTGCTCATCCTTCATCTCAGGGTTGTCACTTCCTCTCTCTCAAAGGTGGTATCAAGAGCCTTCTCCAGCTCTCCTATGCTAAAGGTGGGAGCTGGCTTCCATTTATTGGTGAGTCAATCACCTTGTGTACCAGGGCCACTTGAGCCATCCTTAACTATGCTCCCATTGGGGAGTTCAGACAGCACTTTTTCCTTGCAAAGCGCATCCAGTGTCTGTGTGGCTATTGCCAGGTAGAAACATGTTGACACATCTTTGCCAACTGTCATTGGTTTGCCCACTTTCCCTTGACTGACTTAGTGCCAACTGTCAAGGACTTTGTTAAGTTCCTGAAGGAGCATCTTAGTGCCTTTGCCTTTCTTTCTCAGGATTACCCATTCTCTGAGCCCCCTGAGCCTCTATGAGTATCTCACTTGGTTTCTCTTTTCTTTGTGCTGTAAATAGTTTCTCAGTCTCACCTCCCTTAGTTTCATTTGACTCTGTATTCTAGGCATAATAGGTCTCCTGACTTGGATGTGTTATTCGAAGGTTGGTTATGAGCAATCTATATCTAGTTCTCTCTTCTCTTAGGTTAGATTTCTTCTTTGATACTGATAGTGTTTCTTGCCTGTGATAGGACAATCTGGTCCTTGAGGCCTATATAGGCTACTTGTTGTAGATAGTTTGCCGCAGACTGCAATCGAGCACTGCATTATAAATTTTTGAACAAAAATATATATATATATAAAGGACTGTTCTGGCTGATTCGTTCAAGTTGTCCTCCTCTTGCCTGTAATACTACATCTCTATTATCCAATGCATAATGTACCCTATCCTTAGGAATAATAACTGCAATTTCTTCAGCAGTAGGCAGATTATGAGTTCTTTGATCCTGTTACAAATTCACATGTAGTCTAATTGTGATCTCCTCTTGCTTCTCAACTGGCTTTTCCCTAATGAGTATTGTTTGAAGATTATCCATCACTACAGGATCCAGGTTATTATTGTTAGCCCTCCTGACATTGAGCTGCTCTGCTGTATCAAGGATATAGATTTGCACATACATTGGAGTTTGATCACCATGAGGAAGAAGAAGAGTACCAGTGAAATAATGAAGCTCTCCCTGAATTTTAAAACAATAGGGACCAGATTGCCTAGTAATTGAGTTGTCGATTTTAACTTCTACTAAAGTCATAGCAAATACCACATTATACTGCTGGATGTTGTTGCAAAATTCTCTTGAGGAATAATCATTTTCAGTCAAGTAGTTGTGAAGAATTCCAGTGAGTGGTTGAAGGGGAGGTAGTTGGATTTTTTCTTGCAGACAGCACATGCCAAACTTTGAATGATTGACCCTTGAGGAAGTGAGCTTTTTATAGTCAAAGTGAAGTGCATAACAGTAAGGACAGATAACAGTCAACATGCCCAAGTTGAGATAGTGAATATTGTTCTCTAAGAATGGTTGTCCAGCTGGTGGATAAGGTATAGGTAAAAGAATAGGTAGTGGGATATCATCTAGAATAATGGCATCTTCAATCTAGTTCAACTATTAATAATATAGAATTTTGGTATTCAAAAATTATCATACCTGAACCACATTATCTTCCATATCTAACTCTTGAATATTTTCTTCTCCAATATCCTCTTATACTTGGTTAATATTCATCTACTAATAACTAGTGAAATATGTTACTTACAACTCTCAAAATATTTTCTTGCATATTTCTATTCACATTTAGATTACCATTATCTCTTCTATTCTGCTGTTCTTTATAATCAAGAGCATCTGTATCCTCATTTCTCTATTCCTCTATTATTTGATTTATTTCCACCTGTCTCTGTCCTTTTACTTCTACTTCTCTATCCCTCTGAACTATATCCACCTGTCTCTGCTGTTCTGCTTCTACCCTTGTACTTTGTGCCCTATACTCTTGAGTTGTTCTCTGTAGTTGCTCAGCAAGTTGACATCTATGTAAATCAAGTATAGCATCCTCAAGAGTTTGTGGAACATAGGTAGGAGTTATATGGAATCATCTTCTCTTTCCTTTCCCTCTTCCTCTATTCCAAATAGGAGCTGGAGGGACATTTTAAAGCAAAGTAGGTACTACATATCACTGTGCTCTCTCCTTAGCTCTCCTAGTCTGATGTTCTTCTTCAACAGCATCCATATCTCACAATTGTCTTACTGTTCACTTATAGTTACTCTAAGAAAAAAGGTATACTATTGCCCCTAAGAAGGAGACCCCTACTCTAGACCTCTTTCTTAATGAGCAGTTGTCAATCCTGTGCATATATAGATCACAATAGACCCTTAGCACCAGGTTTATAATAGAAGAGTTTACAGGTATACTATTGCAGCACCGCTCAAGGAAAGAGTTCTTCTGGGAGAGGAGACCTGAGCTTAGTTATACACTCTAAGCTCTACATCACAGTTGTAGAGTACTGTCCCCTTTACACCTAGGGCCTAGCTTTTAGTCAAGGTATAGAGAGAGCAAAGAGGTATAAGAGAGCAAAGAGGAGTGCAGAAAAGAGTAGGGAATAGTAATTATAATTTGAAAGAGTGAACTTGATGATGAGCTGGCATTGTTTGTATATATTATGTTCCTCCCATATATCCATTTGGGCTGAATTATGAAAAGAGGAGAGTTGTACTGATTGAATATTCTATTAAAATTCACTTAAATAAGGAGATAAAAGCAAAAATCAATTAATATTTTTTTTTAAATTCTACTGAATTTTCCTGACTTTATTTGAATTTTGTAGAGGTTTTTTGAGTGAAAAGAGAGGGTATGGGAATGATTAGGTACATATATGTGTCATCTATCATCCCATGTTCAGTACAGCATACATACTAGACAAGGTTTTTATCTGGGCCTCTGGTCCTTTTTAAACTCTCTACTAATTCTGTGTTATTAAGTTTGTGTTAAAGTCAGTCCACTATGCTCCCTTTCTACAATATTGTGCGTCAAGTCACTCTACTTCCTTTCTTCACTGGTAATTTACACTGTTGTGCATCAGGTCACTCTGTTCCTTTTCTATAACAGTAAGGTCACAGTCAGCTCACTTTGCTCACTGCCTGTTCCAATTTATTTGAATTTTTCCTGAATTTATTTGCATTTTTGAGTGGAAAGAGAGGGTATGGGAATGCTTAGGTAAAATTTAGTCAGCAGTTAGTCAGCAGCATCACTCCCATATTTGGTCTTATATATATACTAGATGAGGTTTTCATCTGGGCCTCCAGCCCTTCTTAAACCCTCTACTAATTCTGTGTTATTAAGTTTGTGGTAAAGTCAGTCTGCTACACTTCCTTCCTACAATGGTCTGTGCAACTGCAGATAGTATTGTCTATCAGGTCGCTTTGCTCCCTTCTAACAATGGTCTACAACACAGTGAGCAATATTATGCATCAGGTTGCTATGCTTCCTTCCTTTACTGGTAATTTGCATTGTTGTGTGTCAGGTCGCTCTGCTCCCTTTCTACAGCAGTAAGGCCATAGTCAGTTTGCTTTGCTCATTGCCTATTCTAATTTATTTGAATTTTTCCTGAATTTATTTGCATTTTTGATTGAAAAGAGAAAGAATACTGACCAATGCTTGTAAAGCATTGGCTAAGCATTAGCTAAGCAGGCATCACTCCCATGTCCTTCTCGCATACATACTAGATACCTATGGCTGAGGGGCTAGACATAGAATATCATCTAGAATAGACAACTGAACTGAGCGATTAGCAGTAACATTGTAGGATGAGTGAAGAGCATACCACAAGTTAGAAAGAGAGTTGCAGGAGAGACCTTGGTACTGGATAGCCTCCACTACAGGTAACTTATACTGCTTGACCCAACTCATAAGGTCCCAAGGGCGTTTGTTAGTGGATGCAATCTCTGCAATCCTGTCATCAAAGAAAGACCGTTTTGTAGATCTTGTAGTAGAGCAGAACAGATGCCAATCCTCTCTAGCTTCTGTGCACCTATAAGTTGCTAGTGCATTTCTGCACTCATTGTTCCACCACTCCTTAGATCGAGTAGTGGCAGTGATATTCCTAGCATTAGCATCCCATGCATTAGAGATTATCCTAGAAACTGCTTTGGAGAGCAAGTTCAGATCGTCTACAAAGTTTAGCCTAGAAAAGTTGAGAGCACAAAGCCCCATAAAGATAGAAAAAAGAAAGTTATTCTCCTTGTCACTGTCATGTTTGAGGACCTTCTTGCTGAAGCAAATGTTCTCTAGTAAGATAGAGAGATTGACTAGGAGAGAAGCATGGTCTGAGGGCCATCTAAGATCAGGCTCAATGCAGTGCAAGACTTGAGCACAGCTCATGCCTAGAAAGATAAGGTCTATGACTGAATTAGCATGACCATCAGTGTCTAAATAGTGAGTAGGGACTAGAAGCTCTGGAAGCGAGCACACAAGACCAAGAGAGTCAGCCAAGTCCATCAAGGCCTGGCCAGCTATAGGATGAGAGAAAACAGATAGATCCTACTCTGCATCTCTAATGTTAAAGTCTCCACCCATATATAATAAGTTAGGGATGTCAATGATCTGATCCAGCATGAACTTGACAGCTAAATGGTGGTCATCTGAATAGACATTCATGAGAAAGTGACACTCTCCTCTGTTAAAGAAAGATAAGAGCAGGATATCATGGTGGTCAACCACATCTCTTCTCAAACTAAACCTAAGTCTAGAGAGACGAGAGTGAATAAAAGCCATAACTCAAGGAATGTTCTCAGAGTTCCTAGGGACTTAGACTACCTAGGTCTAGTTAGGATAAATAGGAGCACCCACTACCTTATCTCTTTCTAGAGAGACAGTAGAGGGAGCATAATGAATAAAGTTCCAGGGAGGTTCCTGGACAAAGAAGATATCATAGTGGTCCTTTTGAAACTTAAGAAAAGTATCAACCAGTGCATAGTTCTTGCGAACATTCTGTGAATAAATACATAGTTTGGTTGTACTATACATAATCAGAAGTTGCCCACTCTAGGGCATTGGATATTGCTGTTACTGGCATGACCTGTGCACAGTTCAGTAGCCTTGTTGGAGTACCACTGCCTGTCAGAGCAGTGGCACCAGAAGGGACACTTAATGTCATCAGCAGAGTATTCACCCTTGCAGTTTAGACACTTGAAGGTATGAGGGCATGGAGCACCAACTGTAGTGGCCTCTCTAGGAGGGTTGGACTTGGTATTAGCCTTGCAACACCAAGCCATAGATCTGTGGTTTTCTACTTTGTGTAGTCCACCACATTTCTGGTACTTAGTACCTTGAGCACGATATACATAGGTTAGATGCCCCCAGTGCCAGTAGTTGCAACACTGGGCAACCCCAGGATGCATAGCAGTCTCCTGGACTATAGCTGTGTGATACCTAAAGTTAAAAGAGTGGTTAATAAGGGTCTTGCCCTTAGAACCCTTCTGAGAGTCCCAAATATCAATTCAAATCACAGACATGTCTGAGCTTGGAGACATCTTCATAATGCAAGGGCAAGAAGCAAGCACAACTCCTTCAAAGATAGAAGTATTAGTAATCACAGACTTAACTTGAGTCTGTGTAATGGGAAGCAAAGAGTTGTTGCCCTAGTAAGGAACACCCAAAATCTTCAGAAAAGACTTGGACTGTGGCAGACAAGGCTCCATCACAGTACTAGCAGCTAAGCCAGCGACTTTCTTAAGTCACTGCTTGATCATCTCCAACTCTGCTACTGATGCAACAAAGTTAGTAGACATAGATATTCCATCTCATGCCTTGTGCACCGACTCAACTCTAAGCTTAGAGTGAGCCTTAACCAAGCTCCTGTTACAGGACTCAACTGCAGTAGCAGTATTTACCACAACAACCTCTGTAGTAGGAATGTCGAGTGGAATCAATACTTGGTGCCTTGTAGGCCCATGTGTTATTATCTTGGGTACTTTTAAGGTACCAGAATAAACTGTATTTCCCCTGTTTGGAGAGGCACTAGCATCAAAGCCAGATTGGTGCATGGCTAAGACTTTTTCCATAGGAAGGTTAGGAAACATATCATGAAGATAAAGAAGGCTCTTATACTCTAGGTGAGCAGAGGCCAGAGCAAACCTTGGAGTGGACTGGGAGTTTCTACTATGTGCTACTTGGGCAAAGAACTTAGGAGCCTGCTTGGGTGCCTAGGGTTTGGTAACCACCTTTGTGGGGGTAGGCTTAATAGTAGCCATTTTGGCTAGTAGAGGTGGGGGAGGTGCTCTTGACACCACTGGAGCAGGAGTAGATACATTTTGGAAAGGTACAGAGAAGTTAGTAGAGGGAGGGACTTTGCCCTTGTCCTTGTGCTTTGTGTTAGTAATAGTAGTAAAGAGAGCTTCCTCTACTGCTAGTTGTTCAACTACCATCTTAACATCTGGAGATAGCTCCTGGGGTGAGTTAGGACCATAAAGAGTCCTCATTGCCTCCACAAGTGAAGGAGAATTAGGCTGAGGTGAGACCTTAAAATGATCCCACCCTACTGTAGACACAGTTTGGAACAAATGCCACATAATAGAACCTGCTCCCAAAATAGGAGAAAACTGCTTAATTGGACAGCTTTCAATAGGATACTTCTGAATGAAGCATATGATACACAATACAGACAAAGTGAGGACTTTGGCATCATTCTCTAAATAACCAAAGTGACCAGACAGAGATATAACATAGTGTTCATTATCTCACAAGTTACAATCATGTGTGACATTAGATGTGATAATGTCACTTGTTGTGACACCTGAGGTAAGCTGTCACTGTCATAGATGACTAATGTGTCACAGTCACCTGCTACTGCACTGCTACCCTCTACTAGGGAGAATGACTCAATTGTTCTATGGTTTGGGCCATGAGGCATCAAACTGGTTGACAAAGGGGCCTAGGGAGCACAAATCCCCCTAGAGACAAGGCCTCTGCTCTCCTCAGCAGAAACTTAGTTATCCTAACTCATAGAATATGTTCTCCCTTCAGGAACAAAGGGAGAGGGAGTAGCAGGGAGCTGGAGAGAGGCAATTCTATAAGAGAGCTTGCCTATAATGATCTTAGAGACAGTAGGTATCCTGGGACCAGGACTAACCTCCTCCTCTTCATTTTTTTTCTCCTCAGAGGAAGAAGAGGGCTCAGGAGATACATTCTTAGAGTCCTCAGTAGCTAAGACACTCCTGGAGAAGCGTCTAATAGTGTAACGAGCACAAGAGCGTTCTCTAGGATGAATACATTTACTAGCTCTAGAGCTAGTACAAGAAATAAGATTGAGTGAGTCTGAAGACTCATCAACACTGGTAAAAATAGCTTGGGGGCCAGGGGGATGAGCATTGGTAGCAGATGATTTATTCTGAATATTCAATTTAACCATAGTAGTGGTTAGAGGGAAAGAAGGGATAGTTTGTCTCTTGGTCTCTTTCTGAAGCCAAAAGACAATACCAGATCTATGATTGAGAACTCCTTGTCATTATCCAGGCACTAGAAGAATATCAACATTATCTTCAAGGATCTCCCTTCTTCACTCTTGTCCTTTGTAACTATAAGAACCTTATTTACTATTGACAACCTCAATGACTTAACCCTCGTTAGGCCAGATAAATACTTTATCTCTCTGAATTCCCTCTTCAACTTGTTTATAAGCCAGGCATCCAAATTATTATTACTGATACACTCTCACATAGACCTGATCATGCAGTTGGAATTGAGGACAATAATAACAACCTCACTGCCCTCTTCTTGATACTGAAGTGTCACTTCTTAGTCTTACAGAATGCTTCAACTCACTCTACTCTGAGATACGCCCAGGATGTAGGTTGTTGAACAACTTTCCTGACCATGTCTCTTTCCATCCCTATGACCACTCTAATGGGTGCACTCGTAAACTCCAGTTCAATGCCCTTGACCAACTTTGTCATGAGGCCTCCTCTGATCCATCAACACTTGTTGTCGCTACTGATGCAAGTATCATTCCTCCCAGGAACATGCAGGCTGTTTCAGTTGCCCACTTCTGGAGACTAGAAAAACAGGTGTCGTCATCTAAGGCGCCTGCAGAACGAGCCACAGCTCTGGATGCAAAGTTATTTGCTATTCGACTTGGTGTTGTTAAGACCACTTCCTTTGACGTCAAGCGCATTGTTATCATCACTGATTATCTTACTGCAGCTAGGAGAGCAGTTGACACTTCTGTTTACTCAGGCCAGGCTCACTCCCTTACCATTGTCCAAGCTCTTAGGGATTTCTTCATTAATCACCCTGATCGCTCCATTCACTTCTGGGATTGCCCAAGTAAGGCTCAGTGGTCCCTTCACTTCTTGGTACATAAAGATGCTACCAGTATCAAGATTGCTGCTGAATGCCATCCAGCTACTTCACTTGATGTTCTTTGATCCAAGAGCACTGCTGTCTACCTCAATGCATGGAGAACTTCCTTTGCTCGTCCTTTATCTCAGGGTCATTACTTCCTCTCTCTCAAAGGTAGTACCAAGAACCTTCTCTAGCTCTCCTATGCTAAAGGTAGGGGCTGGCTTCCATTTATTGGTGAGTCGATCACCTTGTATGCCAAGGCGACTCGAGCCATCCTTAACCATGCTCCTATTGGGGAGTTTAGACAGCACTTTTTCTCTGTAGAGTGTACCCAGTATTCGTGTAGCCATTACCAGGTGAAAATATGTCAATATATCTTTGCCAACTGCTACCAGTTTGCCCATTTTCCCTTGACTGACTTAGTGCCAACTGTTAAGGACTTTGTCAAGTTCTTGAAGAAGTATCCTAGTGCCTTTGCCTTTCCTTCTCAGGATCACCCATTCTCTGAGCCCCTTAAGCCTCTATGAGTATCTCACTTGGTTTCTTTTCTTTGTGTTGTAGATAGTTTCTTAGTCTCATCTTTCAGTTTCATTTGACTCTATATTCTAGGTATGATAGGTCTCTTGACTTGGATGTGTCATTCGAAGGTTGGTTATGAGCAACCTATATCTAGTTCTCTCTCCTCTTAGGTTAGATTTCTTCTTTGATACTGATAGTGTCTCTTGCCTGTGATAGGGCAATCTGGTCTTTGAGGCCCATGTAGACTACTTGTTGTAGATAGTCTGCCATGGACTGCGATCGAGCACCACATTATAAATTTTTGAACAAAAAAAATAAAAAATAAAAAATAACAACCTCACTATGCTTCCCTCACACTTGTTTCCTAAAGAACAACCTCTTGATATCTCAACTATCATTTCACCAAACTCTTTCTTTATTTGTCCCATTGACTCCTCACTTCTATCTCAACTACAGTCTCTTCTGGAAAAGGACCCAATAACACAACAGATCACCTTTATGATCATCAATTCTACCACCCAGAAGCAACTACCTGACTGGAATCAGATTGATGTTAACAATACCAAAGTACTAATATATTGGGGACATATATATATTCCTAACAACTACAATCTATGCCAACATCTTGTCTACTCCTACCATAATCTTCTATCAATAGGATATCCAGAAGAACTAGAGACCTTCAACAAAATTGACAATCTATATTGGTGGCCAAGTATGCAACAATGGGTCAAGAGTTATCTTAAGGGATGTGTCAAGTACCAAAAATACAAGATTAATCAATCAGGTCCATCTATGCTCCAGCCAATTCCTGGACCAAGTAGCAATTGTCTCTTTGCCCACTGCTCAATGGACTTTATTATATCTCTTCCATTCTCCAAGGACTATGATTCTATTCTCTCTATTGTTGACTATGGAATGAGTAAAGGAATTGTCCTTATTCATTACAAAAAGACAATCACAGCTGATGGCACTGCAACCCTTCTTCTGAACCACCTCTATCATTGCTTTGGTTTACCAGATAAAACAATCTCAGACTAAGGACCCTAATTTGTTGCTAAGTCATTTCAAACCCTTCTTAGAAAGCTTAGTATCTTCTTTTCTCTTACTACTGCATTCTACCCCCAAGCTGATGGAACTACTGAGTGATATAATCAGGAAATTAAAACTTATCTGTCAATCTACTATACCTAACATCCCCAAATGTGGTCTAATTATATTCCCTTCCTAGAATTTGTCCACAACTCTTGAAAACATAGTGAATGGAACTCTTTCCCATTTGATCTCACATATAGTACCCCTATTATTCCTATTCCTAAACTCCCAACCTCTTCCAATTTCCCTATTATTAGAGATCAACTCAAACTCCTTAACTAGCTAAGAAATGAGGCTCTTACAGCACATGAGCAAGTACAAAGAAAGATGTCTGCTTATGCCTCTTATTAATTGTCCTCATTTGTTATCAATAACTTAGTCTGGTTAGACTCTAGGAATCTCAAGCTACTCTATGAGTCTCAGAAGATTGCTACTCGTCAAGAAGGCCCCTTCTAGATTATTGAGAAGATAGGACCTCTAACCTACAAGCTCAACCTTCCTTTCTACTAGGCTATTCACAATGTATTCAATGTTGCCTTGCTCAAGTGGTATACTACTACAATAGAAAATAAAACCTCATTGATACCTATATTACCTACCCTCAAACCCAAACTACAAGAGGAAGAACCAACTATTGAAAACATCATAGTATACCGACTAAAAGGAAACTTAGCCTAATACCTTGTCAAATAGAAAAATCTCTTGCTAACAGAAAACTCTTGGAAAAAGGCCTCAACTCTACAGGATAACAGCATCTTGCAGAAGTACAACTGGGATTATCACCTTGACAAATGCAATTCTCGACAATTAACTCGAGAATGCTGACCAATAATGAAGCTTTCTCAGTCTAGAGTCTTAATAGGGGAGTAATGTTACGAGTACCCCTTTTTCTTATCATTTACTGTTACTATTACCCTTTTTTCTGTTACAGTCATACACTACCACACCTGGCCCTCAGTACTATATAAATTTCTCTTTCTTACCTGTACACCTCAGCTAATTCTTTAATAGAATCTTGTCCTTGATCCCTGACTCGTAAAGTTAGCTGAAAAATCTCATCCTTGATCCTTAACTTGTAAAGCTAGCTAAAGGTTCTCTTGAATGACTGGTGTTTCACAAAAGTCATAACAGGCTAGGCAAAATGTAAAGAAGACTTAACTCACTACTTAACTCAATTCTAGCTCAACTTGTTATCTTCATCACTGATTTATCACTTAATTAGTTATTTAGAGTTACAAGTAGTGTTACCATTGAAAGGGGCAAAAGAGATTTTTACTATGACAAGCAAAGGTAAGTAGTGGTGACAGTCCTCAATCACATGCTAAAGGGTTTATGAGGAAAAGGAGAAAGTAGGAGTATTAGAAAGAAATTAAAAAGTGAATATGTAGCTTATTTAGAATCTAAGTATAGAAGGAATAATAGGGGTTCAATCTAGATCCTATCTGTATGGTGTTCCTAAGGTGTCCACCTTTACACACCATAACAAGCTCACTAGTAGAATAGTCAGTAAACTACTTATGGACCTTACTACACTTAATTAAGCCCTCATCCATATCCCCACACCAAACCTTATGGGTATAATGTGATGTGAGTCAATGATTAGCTAGGCTTTTTAGGCTTGCTACTTTATAGAAGGTTGTCCAAGTGACTGCTGCATCTTGTCTCAAGAAAGAGTAGGGTATAGAGTAGAAAACATTTACCAACTCAATCTCTCACCAAGATCATCCCTTATACACTCAAGAGAATTGCATTTACAATCTCAAGAGCTTCTAAGATGAAGGCAAGAACAAAGGAAGCTTTCCCCATCAATCTCTACTCTGAGAAATATATTAGAGTATTACAAATGTTAGAGACTCAATTAAAAAGAAATAGAAAAAGAAACCTTTCATTCTATTGCTCTCCCTTGCATCTTTTCTCTATGACACTACTATGCAGCCACAACAGCCATCACCTCCCTGTCCTCCATACCTCCAGACATGACCATGTGATCCTACTCCATCTTCATACTCTGCCCTTACCCATTGTTTCCTGAACCCCAAACTGTCATGACTTGGCAAAACAGCTAAGTTATTATTTATATTTCTTTTCATTTTCATTTCTTTTAATTTCTTATTGATGGATGCATGAGATAAAAGTGACTCATAAGGAAG
>Ga0153962_1000103_pt1 | contig 15709 bp, 18 predicted proteins | sample TSFL046MetaG_FD_106657 | JGI IMG/M metagenome (GOLD analysis project Ga0153962, IMG submission 106657) | Attine ant fungus gardens microbial communities from Florida, USA - TSFL046 MetaG | ecosystem: Host-associated > Fungi > Mycelium > Unclassified | place: USA: Florida, Withalacochee...
AGCTGTGCCCTCAGCCTCATATCTCTCAAGAAAATTTGATATCATTGCTGTGCTGTTTATGGTTTAGGTGCACCTGTAATATTGAAATATTTTCACAAATAATACAAATATATTACTATTACTTAAATATTGACCTATTTTTTTCAAAATACATAATGGAAGCAGAAGGCTCCTGGAGTGAATTTGAGGAAAATGATGATATCTTTGAGGGATTCTTGTTTGGGGTTTCACAATTGTCAGTAACACTTGCAGTCATACATGATGTGATCATATGTTTCAAGTGAAGTATAGCTACATGAGCATGTAACTAGTTTGTTGGAAAAGAATCTCTGTCTATACCTGCCAGTGGAGACATAATTGGTTATGAGTTTGATTATACATGCATATATAGTATTAAGACTCTAGACCTCAAGAAAGAATATGCATTCCAACCTGAAGCCTATATCAAACACTCCTCTTGCAAAGAGTCTGGTTAAGGTTTTCAGCAAAGTTATATCAGAGGTGAGATATATTAAGACTTTGAGTACTCTTCAAGGTTGTCCTAAGACAAGAAAGAATACCAAACCCTTAGAGGAGTTAAGATTCAAGGAAAATTACAAAAAGAGGGAACTTGCCATTTTCTTCTTTTTCTGGTTTGTATTTATTCTAATTAGGTATTGTAATAGTATTACAAGATAGAAACACAAGTTATAACTAAGAGTAACTAGTTAGATGACAGTCTAGTAACAGAGATAATAAGTCAAGTCAATGTTTATAAATGGGTTAGTCCAATATTATCTTATTTGTCAGAATCTGAAAATAGAAGAGAGAATTGTCTGAGATTTCTCCAAAGAGTCCTGTTCACACCATAGAGTCTAATGTTTTTTGGGTCCTCAAACATTTGATACATTATTGTATCACTATGTTCTTGTTCAATAATACCAATATTTTGTCTACTAATTATCAGACTAAGGTTAATAGTACCTCTACTATATACCTCTTCTATTGTACTAAGAACTTTTCCTTCCCTTTTATCATTCTCTTGTTTAAGATTTTTTCTACCTCAAATTCCTCTTCTCCCTCAATTATGACTAGTTTTGGCAGTATCTTCTTTTGTCCCTCTACCTGTGGTTTATAGAGCTGTACTCTACTTGCATTGACTACAGGGTGTATTCTAATAGACTTAGGTAGTTCTAATTCTATTGCATTACTAGAGACAATTCCCTTTACTTTATAGGGCCCACAAAATATTTTGTCAATTTCTCTGATCTTCTTCTCTTTATCTACTATTTTAAGTCCTTCATACTTAACAGTACTAAATCCCCTACTTTGTATTCCTCTCCCTCTTCTCTCTTTCTATTTGCAAACTTCTTTATTTCCTCCTATGCTTTTTCCAGTGCTGCTTTTGCTTTCTCCTAGATTTTCCTTATTTTTTCTACAAACTTTTCTGCTACTTCATACTTCTCCTTTCTTCTTCCCTCAAATCCCATTCTTGGGTCTTGACTGTAGTTTACTTTAAATGACAATGTTTTTATTGCTGTATGAATTTTGTTATTATATGCAAATTTTGCTGTTCCTAACCAGTCTGGCCATTGCTCTTGCCTATGGTCAATGAAAACCCTCAAATACTGTTCCAATTCTTGGTTGATTCTTTCCATTTGCTCATCTATCTGTGGGTGATAGGCTGGTGAGAGTTTTGTTTGGATTCCCAATAATTGGTTCAGCTTCTTCATTATTTCCACTGTAAACTATACTCCTCTATCTAATACAATGCTTTCTAGAAGTCCATGCAACTTCCATATATGATCTCAGAATAGCTTTGCAAGTCCTTTTGCTAATGTCTTTTCTGTCATTACTATAAAATATGCCATTTTGCTAAAATGATTGCATACTACTAGAATAGTATCATATCTCTGAGCTAGTAGTAGCTTAGTGATGAAGTCTGCTGAAATATGACTCCATGACTTCTCTAGGATCGCATTGGGCATTAGTTTTCCTACTGGTGCTTCATTTTAATTCTTGTATCTTTAACAAACATTGTATCCTTCTATATACTTTCCTACTTCTTTTGTTACTCCTGGCCACTAGTAGTTCCTAGTGACCAGCTCTATCATTTTCTATCTTCCTCCATGCCCTCCCACTGGGATATTGTGATGCAACCATATTACTTCTCTCCTGAGTTCCTCTTCTAGCACATACACTCTTCCTTCTTTCATTACTATTCTGTCTTCTATTTCCTATTCTTTATCTTTTAACATCTTTATTCCTGCCTTCTTTAACTTCTTCACTGCTTTTACTACTCTTTTGTCTCCTTCTTGTGCTCTTTTTATTCTTTCTCTTAAGTTTCCTTCCTCTACTAGTGTTTTTGCTCCCCTGATCTATTCTGGTTTTATCAACATTTGATCTTCGTTATCTTTTTCCACTCCTTCTTGCCAGTCTAGTCTCCTGCTCAGTCTATCTGCTTTTCCTATGCTCTTTTCTAGAACATGCTTTAATACAAAGTCAAACTATAATAGGTATAAGGCCCATCTCGCTTGTCTCCAGTTTAACTTCTGGCTTGTCATGAAGTACTAGAGGTTTTTATAATCCATCCAGATTTCAAATTCTAGCTTTGCCCCTTCCAAATAGTGTCTCTATGCTTCTAAACATCTGATTATTGCTAGCATCTCTTTATCATGGATTTCATAATTTCTTTCCATGGTATTTAATGATTTAGAGATGAAGGCCACTGGCCTCTACTTTTCATTCTTGTATTTTGTTGACAGTACTCCCCCAGTTGTGTAATCTGAGGCATTCACTTCCACTCTCATTTCTCTATCTATGTCTGGAATAGCCAAGACTGGTTCTGTGGTAAACACTACTTTGAGTTTTCCAAATGCCTTCTCTTGCTCTTTCTTCCATTTCCATTTCTGTTCCTTTCTAACCAGTATATATAACGGTATGGCTATTCTAGCAAAGTCTTTTATGAACCTCTTATAATAGTTAGTGAGGCCCAGGAATTTCTATACTTCTTTAATATTTCTAGGTGCTAGCTAGTTGAGAACTCCTTCCACTTTTTCTTTTTGCATCTCTACTCCCTTTGGGCCAATTACTACCCCTAGAAATTTCACTTCTCTCACTTTTTACTTGCATTTCTCTGGTTTTATGAACAGGTCATTTTCCTCTAGTCTTTTCAGTATCTTCTCTACCAACTCATCGTGCCATTCCTCTGTATCTGTGGCTACTAGAATATCATTGATGAATGTCACTGTATCTCCTTGGTTTATTAAGTCTCAGAACAGGTCGTTCATTATTGTTTAGAAAGTAGCTGGGGAGTTAGTTGATCCAAAATACATAACTGTGGGTTCATATGCTCCGATGTGCATTATAGACGCTGTTTTCCATTTATCTCCTTCCTTGATCCTGACATTATTGTAGTCCCACCTTAGATCTAGTTTTGTAAACACTTTTCTCTTTCCTACTTTATCCAGTATGTTCACAATAAGAGATAAAGGGTATTTATTTTTTATTGTCCCCTGGTTTATGTGGCAATAATCTTGCATCATTCTTTGCATCCCATCTTTCTTTGTTACAAAATGTACTGGCAATGTCTGTGATGACTTAGAGGGTCAAATATATCTCTTTCTTAACTGATTCTCTACAAACGCTTGCACCTCTTCTCTTTTCTCTCTTGACAAAGAGTAAACCTTTCCCTTTTTTGGTACAAATCCCTCCTTTAACTCTATTGCATAGTCCTAGGCCTTTTGCACTGGCATCCTCTCTGACTCTCTTTTCCCAAAGACCTTTTTCTATCTCCAAAACCTTTTGGATACTAATTTTCTTAGTGTTTCTTTGTCTTCTTGTTTTTTTACTTTCTTTACTTCTCTTTTTTTCTCTTTCTGCTTTCCTTTTCCACATATAGGTAGACACCTTGTCATCTTTACTTTCCCTTTCTTCTAATCTATCTTTGGATTGTGAGCTGCTAACTATGGCATCCCTAATATTACCTCTTTTTTTCCTAGATTACATATGTCTATTCTAACTCTCTCTATATGTCCTTTAAAGAACATGTTGCACTCAACCTGGTACATTATTACTCCTCCTATATTTATTGTTCTATCTACATTTCTAACTAGGAGTGGGTTTCTTAGTTTCTCCATTTTGAACTCTTTTTCTTTGGCAAAGGCTGTGTTTATGAACAGGCTTGTTGCCCTGCTATCTAATAATACTTTTACTGCTATCCTCTCATGATTTTCTAGCTTCTCCAGTCCTACTTTCATCTATACTTCTCTTAGTGGCCATAATGTATGCTGCATATCCCTTACTCTCTTAGTAGTATTAGAAAATTTTAATTTATTGCCCAATTTTTCTGGGTACAATATACTGTACAAGTTGTTGAAGGCCAGTCAAGAGCTCACTGTCCTCCATTTTCTTTTGCTGACTCTTGCAGTGTATCCACTACTCTTGCTTTATTTTTCTCCTAACAATTCTTGGCCATATGGCCCCACTTTCTACAATGATAACATGTCTTATCTCCCCCTCTCCCTCTGTCAACATCATTTGGGTCTCTCTATGGACCCAATTGACAAGGTTTTCATCTGGGCCTCCGGCCCATCCAGAACCCTCTACTAATTCTGTGTTATTAAGATTGTGCTGAAGTCAGTCCGCTATGCTCCCTTCCTACAACAGTCTATGTGACAGTAAGTAGTATTGTCTATCAGGTCGCTTTGCTCCCTTCCAACAATGGTCTGTATAGTTGCAGATAGTGTTGTTGATTAGGTCGCTTTGCTTCCTTCCAACAACGGTCTGTGACACAGTGAGCAATATTGTAAGTCAGGTTGCTCTGCTCCCTTTCTATACTGGTAGTTTGCACTGTTGTAAGTCAGGTCGCTCTGCTCCCTTCCTACAACAGTAAGGCCACAGTCAGCTCACTTTGCTCACTGCCTATTCTAATTTATTTGAATTTTTACTGAATTTATTTGAATTTTACAGAATTTTTCAAGAGAGTGTGTGAAGAAAGCTGCTTGGTCAGTTCTGAGTCAGCAGCCATCATCCCACGTTTGGTCTCACGTACATAGTAGACAAGGTTTTCATTTGGGCCTCCGGCCCTTCTGGAACCCTCTACTAAGTAAGTTTCCCCTCTATTGGCTATGTTTTCTTCTTCCCTATATCCTCTTTCATTGTCTCCCTACTTCTGCATTATCTGTCCTCCCCTCCCTCCATATGATCCTTCCCCAAATTCTTCTCTTAGCTACACATTTTTCCCTAGATGTGCTACATTCCTTTTCAACATCCTTTCCTCTGCCCTGCTCTGTCTCTGGTTTCTGTCTAATCTTACTGCCCTTTCTTGCCACTCTCCAATAGTGGTTGGGAGCTCCTTTACTTCTGCCAGCTTCCTTCTTATTGCTCCATTTAACTCTCTTTTGAATTCTTTAATAAGAGGTCTTCTTTCATAGCTGCTCTCTCTAGCAACCTTTTTAAACTCTTGAACATACTCATTGTATGTCCTCCTCCCTTGCTCTATTGTTCGCAACTGCTCTATCTTCCTCTCTTCCTCTGACATCTCTCCAAAGTCTGTCATAACTTAGCAAAACATCTAAGTCATTTTCTATTTTTCTTTTCTTTTCTTTTATTTTATTTAGTTAGATCATTACTAAGATAGAGTGTGGGAAAGCATTATGTGACAGTCACATAGTCACAAAAAGCATGACATCAGTCACATCGCATAGTCACAACATGTGAGAAGGTAAATACATGACAGGAATAACATAAGGATTACAGGAGAATATTGTATAGCTATAGTAGTAAAATGTATAAGTAGTGTACAAAATCAAATAGAAACTCTATAAGTTCTCCTTGTCAACTCTAACTTGGAGTGGACTTAAGTCATTGCAGCTAGAGTCTTATAAAGTTGTTTCTTATTGAATAACTGCTCTACCAATTCTATCTTTGACTCTTCTTTGGATAGCTTGTTTAGTAGATTATCCTTCCATGCCTTTGCTACTCTCTCTTGCATATATGATAATACCCAGGCTACCTGGGTCATTGTCGCCTCCTCTGTCATCTTCATTCTAATATATAAGCAAGCCACATTAATAAATATGCTCACCTCCTCTATCTTTTCACTAAAGACTTGAGGTCTTGCAACCTCTACTTTGCTCCTCTATTGTTGGAGGAGCATGGTGTTGATCTGTTGCTGCAGGGTGGTGATCATTGTGAGAAGTTGCTTCTCTCAGGTTGGTAGTGGTAGTTAGTGAGAGACAGGCACTAAAGAAGTTTCCTCTTATTGCTGTTGTTGTTGGCAAGACATGTCATATGATAGTAGTGGTAGTGATGGCAAGGGGGATGATGATTTGTATGATGATTCAGATAGTTCTTGATCCAGAGCAGCTACTTAAGGCTATGTTCAACAAAATACAAAATCTTTACCTGTCTAAAGTCCTACTGCCTTACTGACTACTATCCTAATAATATTGTTATACGATTGCCTCTAAGAAGAGGACCCCTACTCTAAGCAGCTTTCTAAAGAATTACTGCCAATCTCCTGTATATACTACTCATAATAGAGCACAGCACAGAGTTTATACAAAGAAGAGTATAAAAAACAATGTCTAATTACAAGGTCAGAACTTGATCAAGATACCTGGACTTGGTACCTAGTCTCCTCCCTCAGTCCCTAACTGACTGAGAAGTCCCCTTTACAGTTAAAGCCTACTATCTAAGATACTTGTGAGTGCTGTGCTCACTAGCAAGGAAAATAAGAGAGTAAGTGGGTGGTGAGGTTGTGAGGTGCAAGGTCACTGTTGGGTATCAAGTTCTTATGTTATCGATAGACTATGATAGCTCTTAATGATTATCCAAGGTAAATGTTCAAGAAGAACTCGGTAGAGTTCTTCATTAGATTGCTTGACTACTTATACTACTTTACAAGCGGCTATATACTACTAGTCCATGATCACATGTCTTTCTGGAATGTTCTATGATCACATGATCAGATTACCTAAGTTCCTACACTATTTATATCTTGACTCCATTGTATGACTTAATATTGTAGATCAAGTGTTCAAATGCACAAGAATTTATTTCCTTTTTGGGGCTCTTATAACATGGAATTAATGGTGTTGTTATTATTATCATTAAATTCTAGGAAGTTTTTCTCTTTAGAATTGAATGCTTGGAAACACATTTGCTAGTTTTTGATGATAGAGTCACATTTATCTTTTCTATTATAGTTCTAGGATGTTTTACTAGGAAGAAGGGGTTTGATTCTATGAGACTTAGACTTCCTATTAATCAAATAGTATAGGTATTACTTGTTGTCACTAGGAAAGTCCCAAAATATAATGGAGTTATTGGGATCTTTATTAAAGAATCTCCTCAGATCTTGGGAAATAGCAATAGAATATAGTTAGTAAGGGTGGCATGATATATCAAAGATTTTTCTAGCAATATAGATAAGATTGATGATAATAACAATTTGATTTATTCCTTGGATGTAGATAGCCTAACTAATACCATATCTAATAGTAGATAACTTGGCTTTAGTAGAAGTGATACTCATAGTGTTGAAAGGGGAAAAAGAGACTATTAGCCTGGTACAAGCTAAAGGTATAGTACCAGGTCCCAATTGCAATTTAAAGAGTTTGTGAGAATAAATCAAGAATGAAGGTATTAAAAAGAGAATATAGAAACTTAGTGTAGTAAATTAGGATATAATTGTTTAGAAGAATAGTAAGATCAATCTAGATTCTCCCCACATAGTGTTCCTAAGATATATACCATAACAAACTCACTATTAAGATAGTCAATAAACTACTCCTAGGCTTTATCACACTCAATCAAGCCCTCATCTGTACCCCTATATAAAACCTTATAGCTGTGATATAGTCTGAGTTAATAATTAACCAGGTGTAATAACTTAGTTGTAATGACTTAATTACCCTTCAAGTCTAAGTTAACAAGGAAAACTCAATTTCCTATTAGATTTTGGATACTATTTATACATATTTCTAATCCTAACCCTACTGTACTATTTGTGCTTCCCTATAAGTCATTTTTTTCATGTGTATCTAAAAATAAAATGAAAGAAAAATAAATATTAACTTAGGTATTTTTGTTGAGTTATAACATTACCTCTTTCTTAAGTTTCCTTATCCCAAGAATTTTCTCATAATTTGTAGTATGGGTCAATTATGTTGTCTATTTTGTCATCTTCTTTAGTTCACTCTCTAACTGATTTTTCTACATTAATTTCTTCTTTTTTCTTCTAGATTATTTTTTAGTGTTCTTCTTTTTTAACTTGTTCTCCTTCCCATTGCCTCCAATTTCTCTCCAGTCTTTCCTAGTATTCTTTGTCATGCCTTTTGTCTAACTATCCAAATAATTTCTTTGCTGTGAATCTCCCCAGTAGCTCCTCTCTTCTGAACATCTCTTTCTTGTCTTCTAACATCTTTCATGTCCTACCAATATTCCTTCTTAAACTTCTCAATTGCTTTCTTTATATTCTCTAAATTATCTTTTCCCTCCTAAGTATCTGACTTTGCTATAAAGCCCTTTTACCATACTAGATACATTTCTTACTCACCACTTGTTCAAAATTCTTTTGACCTCTTACTCCTCTTTTTCCTCTATTATTACTAGGGCTGGTTACTTCTTTTTTTGCCCCTTTACCTACCCTATATATCTACATATTCTACTAACATTTGTTACTAGGTATATTTTGATTATCTATGAGAAGGAACATGGGAGTGATGGTGCTGACATATAGTTCAACTTTTCACATACCCTCTTTTTTTACTCAAAAACTCTATAAAATTCAATAAAATTCAGAATAAATTCAGAATAAATTCAGTAAAATCTAAAGAAAAATAGAGATAGACTTTTTCTTTTCTCTCATTATTAAAATAAAATTTAATGGCATATTCAATCATAATGACAACCCTTCTCTTTTCATGAATGGATATGTGGGAGGGATATAATAACATGTACAAACAATGCCAGCTCATCATTGAGTTTACTCTCTTAAATCATAATCACTATTCCCTATCCTCCTCTCCCCTTCTCTTTGCTCTCTTATACCTCTCTACTTTCTATATACCTTGACTAGAAGCCAGGCCCTAGGTATAAAGAGGACAGTACTCTACAACTGTGGTGTAAAGCTTGGAATGTGTAACTAAGCTCAGGTTTTCTCTCCTAGAAGGACTCTTTTCTTGAGTGGTACTATGGTAGTATACTTGTAAACTGTTCTATTATAAACCTGGTGCTAGGGGTCCATTGTAATTTGTATACATACAGAATTGACAACTGCTCATTAAGAAAGGGATCTAGAGTAGGGGTCTCCTTCTTAGGGGCAATAGTATATCTTTTTTCTTAGAGTAACTGTAAGTGAACAGCAAGGCAATTGTAAAAAATGGATCCTATTGAAAAAGAATGTCAGGCTAGGAGAGCTGAGAAGCAAGCACAGCGAGATCTTCCAAATATTACTCCAGCTCCTGTTTTGAATAGAGAAAGAGGAAGATGACAATCAAAATTCTACTTGACTTCTACAAATGTTTCACAAAATCTTGAGGATGCTATACTTGATTTGCATAGATGTCAGCTTGCTCAACAACAATAGAGAACAACTCAGGGACATAAAGAAGTGAAAGTAGAAAGATAGAGACAAGTAGAAATTAATCAAATAATGGAGGGATAGAGAAATGAGGATGCAGATGCTCTTGATTATAAAGGACAACAGAATAGAGGAGATAATGGTGACCTAAATGTGGATAGGAATATGCAGGAAAATATTCTGAGAGTTGTGAGTAACATATTTTACTCATTATTAGTAGATAAATATTGATCAAGTTTAATAGGATGCTGAGGAATACAATGTTCAAGAGTTAGATATGCAAGATAATGTGATTCAGGTATGATAATTTTTGAATACCAAAACTCTAAATTGTTAACAATTGAACTAGATTCAAGATGCTATTGTTCTAGATGATATTCCGCTGCCTGTTCTTTAGCCTATACCTTATTTTTTATTTTTTATTTTTTTGTTCAAAAATTTATAATATGGTGCTCAATCGCAGTCTGCGGCAGACTATTTACAACAAGTAGCCTACATGAGCCTCAAGGACCAGATTGTCCTATCACAGGCAAGAGATACTATCAGTATTAAAGAAGAAATCTAACCTAAGAGGAAAGAGAACTAAATACAGGTTGCTCATAACCAACCTTCAAATAACATGTCCAAGTCAACAGACCTACCATGCCTAGAATACAGAGTCAAATGAAACTAAGAGATGAGACTGAGAAGCTATCTACAGCACAAAGAAAAAAGAAACCAAGTGAGACACTTATGGAGGCTTAGGGGGCTGAGAGAATAGGTGATCCTGAGAAAGGAAGGCAAAGGTACTAGGATGCTCCTTTAGGAACTTGACAAAGTCCTTGACAGTTGGCACTAGGTCAGTCAAGGAAAAATGGGCAAACTAGTGGCAGTTGGCAAAGATATGTTGACGTGTTTCTACCTGGTAATGGCCACACAGACACTGGGTGCACTTTGCAAGGAAAAAGCGCTGTCTAAACTCTCTAATGGGAGCATGGTTAAGGATAGCTTGAGTCACCCTGGCACACAAGGTGACTGACTCGCCAATAAATGGAAGCCAGCCCCCACCTTTAGCATAGGAGAGCTGGAGAAGATTCTTGATACCACCTTTGAGAGAGAGAAAGTGGTGACCCTGAGATAAAGGACGAGCAAAGGAAGTTCTCCATGCATTAAGGCAGGCAGCAGCACTCTTGGATCAAAGAGCGTCAAACGAAGTAGCTGGATGACATCCAGTAGCGATCTTGGTACTAGTAGCGTTTTTATGTGCTAAAAAGTGAAGAGACCACTAAGCCTTGCTTGGGCAGTCCCAGAAGTGGATAGAGTGATCAGGGTAATTGGTAAAGAAACCCCTAAGGGCTTGGACAATGGCAAGGGAGTGGACCTAGCCTGAGTGAACAGAAGTGTCAACTGCTCTTCTAGCTGCAGTAAGAGAATCAGTGATAATAACAATGTGCTTGATGTCAAAGGAAGTGGCCTTAACAACACTAAGTCAAATAGCAAACAACTCTGCATCTAGAGCTGTGACTTGTCCTGCAGGTGCCTTGGATGACAACACCTGTTTTCCTAGTCTCTAGAAGTGGGCAACTGAAACAGCCTACATGTTCCTGGGAGGAATGACACTTGTATTAGTAGCGACGACAAGTGTTGATAGATTAGAGGAGGCCTCATGACAAAGTTAGTCAAGGGCATCAAACTGGAGTTTGCGAGTGCGCCCATTGGAGTGGTCACAGTGATAGAAAGAAACATGGTCAGGAAAGTTGTCCAACAACCTACATCCTGGGCATTCCTTTTTTCCCTCTAACCACTACCATGGTTAAATCGAATATTCAGAATAAATCATCTGCTACCAATGCTCATCCCCCTGGCCCCCAGGCTACTCTTACTAGTGTTGGTGAGTCTCCAGACTCACTCAACCTTATTTCTCGTGCCAGCTCTAGAGCTGGTAAACACGTTCATCCCAGAGGACACTCTCGTGCTCGTCACACTGTCAGACGCTCCTCCAGGAGTGTCTTAGCTGCTGAGGTCTCTAGGAATGTATCTCTACTATGCCTATTGTCTTTATATCAGGGATGGTCCTCAGCCACCTCTCTTTTATGGTGGAAAGTTATTTCAGCAGTTTGTTGTTGATACATAGACAAATTATGAGCAGAGGAAACTCAACTGGGCTAGGATACATCAATATACTCTTAGATCTGAGCTATATCAGGGACTTTAGGATGCTGTTATGCATAATAGGCATGATGGAGAAGATATTGGGCCTTTGGGACATAAGCTTATTCTTTTCTCTTCTCATATAAGGAGTCCTAGGTTTATGACCCAGTTGTTTCAGGATGCTATGGCTATTTGTAGACACTTTCACAAACTAGATCTCTTCTTTACCATGACTGCTAATCCCAAGTGGCCAGAAATCATCTATAGTCTCTTTTTTGGCCAGATAGCTACTGATTGTCCTGACATTGCATCATAGATCTTTGAGCAAAAGAAGAAAATACTCCTTAAGCTCATTGATAATAGTTTCTTTGGTACTACTATAGCTCATATTTACACCATTGAGTTTCAGAAGAGAAGTCTTCCCCACATCCACTTGCTTATTTTTCTGCATCCTTAACATCATATTTAAGACTCTCATTACATAAATTCTATAATCTCAGCTCAACTTCCTAACACTCAACTACAGCCACTTCTCTATACCAAAGTCACCAAATATATGCTACATGGTCCATGTGGTACTAACAATCTCCAAGCCAAGTGTATGGTCAATGGAAAATGCAGTAAACACTTTCCCAAGGAGTATAGAGAAAGAACAGATTGGGCTGAGAATAGTTATTCACTTTATGCTAGGTCTAATAATGGCTTGGTTTTTGAATGCAAATAGGGCCAGATTCACCAATCAATATGTGGTCCCTTATTGTCCTCAACTTCTTCTTCTCTTTAATTGTCATATTAATATTGAGATCTCTGCTAGATTGGGAACTATCAAGTATCTGAGCAAGTACATCTACAAGGGTTCTGATAGAGCAACTATGGAGATTAGTGGTGGGATGTAGGATGAAATCAAGGCTTATTTGGATGGTCACTTTATTAGTCTAATAGAAGCTTGCTAGAAGATCTTTGAATTCAATATGCATGGAGAGTTACCAGCAGTCTAATGTCTTCCTATCCATTTTCCCAATGAACACTATGTCAACTTTCATGCATACCAGACTGTCAATAAAGTGTTAGCTAGGCAAAATATAGAGAAGACTCAGCTGACTGCTTGGTTTGACTATAACTCTGCACATAATAATGGTTTGGGCCTTATCTACTGACAGTTCTCTCAGTACTATACCTAGAATGCTAAAGTCAAATCATGGCATCCAAGATGGCAAGACCAAGGTAATTGGGAGGATGTACTTTGTGTCACCATCAAAGAGAGAGCAGTTCTTTTTATGACTTCTTTTAACTATATTTGAAGATGGAAAAAGTTAGGAGTATCTGAGAACCTAGAATGGCCAAGTATTTGCTACATTTAAGGAGGTATATATGGCAAGGGGATTACTAGAGGATGATCATGAGTGGAGGATTTGCTTGGAAGAAGCAATTGCAATGCAGCCTGGAATAGCATGTCGTCAGTTGTTGGTAGTTATTTTGCTGATTGATGAAGTGGCTGAGTCTTATCTTCTCTGAGATTAATTCAAGGCTAAACTATGTGATGATGTCAAGCACAAACTACATCATATGAACTACTACCAAGCTGACCAGGAGATACCAGAGGATAATATTTATGATTATGGCCTTTGGGATTTTAATAGAATATTAGTGGGAATGGGAAGAAGTCTTGCTGATTTTCCATTAATGTCTCTTCCACAGCAATAGTGGGCTCACAGAATTCCCAATCTTCTCTTGCAGGCTAAGCAGTATAATATAAATAAAATAGCAACTTTGGTGGATAAGCAAAGGACAATCTTCAATCCTGACCAAGCTGCTGCTTTTGATGCTGTCCTGGAGTCTGTTACCAACAATCAGTCATTTTTTTTTCATTTATGCTACTGGTGGTTGTGAAAAGATATTTTTGTATAACACTATTGCTGCTGAGGTTAGAAGAAGAGGTCAGGTAGCACTATGTGTGGTATCATCTGGGATTGCTGCTCTTTTGTTAGATAAAGGAAGAACATCTATCTCACTTACGCTTCAAGATTCCTCTTTTAATCCATAAAGATTCTGTGGCTGGGCTCAAACACAATAGTTACATGTTCCCAGTCCTCCAACAGACCAAGGTTATCATTTGGGATAAAGTTCCTATGCAACACAAGTATGATATTGATGCTGTTAATCAATGTCTCAGAGACTTGCTTGAAGTAAGTAATCACTTGCACTTAATTGCTTTTGAATTGACATATTATATAGAATAACCATCTATTTAGTGGAATTACAGTGGTATTTTTGTTAGACTTTGCCTGTGATGTCTAAGGGAACACATCAACAAGTGATAGTAGCATCTCTCTGCAGAGAAAACTTATAGGGACATATTAAGTTCTTGTATCTCAGACAGAATATGTGCTTGGGTCACTCAGAAGCTAATAATTAACATACTCAGTGGTTACTAGAGATTGGTGCTGGATCAACTATGGATGATAATAAGATGATTCAAGTTCCTTAGTCTATGGTTTGTGCTAATCTCAATAGTCTTATTAACAGAATCTATCTAGGAATTGGCAACTCAAGGACTCAAGATAACCAGTACTTCTTGGATCGCATTATTCTCTGTCCTAGAAATGATCAAGTCTATGATATCAATGAGGCCATTCTCCAACAGTTCAACCCAACTGCAGAGGTCCATATGCTGAGAAGTGTGGACTCTGTGTCTAAAAAAGATGGAATGTACCATGCTTATCCTACAGAGTTTCTTCAACAACTCAATGCTAGTAGATTGCCTCCTGCTTTATTCTGTCTCAAGGTTGGCTCTCCAGTTATCTTATTAAGGAACTTGGATCTAGGAGAAGGACTTTGTAATGGGACAAGAATGGTAGTATTGAATGTGAGGAGAAAGGTACTCCAGTGCAGGATTATCAGCAAGAACAGGAGATTTAGAGACAAGATAGTGTTGATTCCAAGGATCAGGTTATCACCTAATACAAAAACATTACCTGTGCCACTCAAGAGACTTCAATTCCCAGTCAGGCTGGTCTTTGCTATGACCATCAACAAGTCTCAAGGACAGTCAGTGGAGTATATGGGGATTAATTTGCAAACATCAGTGTTCTCCCATAGACAACTTTATGTGGCCTTTTTAAGATGTACTTCACCTCTGAACATCTCAGTACTTCTTCCAGAGCAGAGCCAAGAGAGTAGAAGGACACTTAATGTAGTATATAAAGAAGTATTCAATAGCATTAGATTATAGATTATATATGCAATATCCCTTCTTTCTCTCTAACCACCATCATGGTTAAATCAAATATTCAGAATAAATCATCTGCTACCAATGCTCATCCCCCTGGCCCCCAGGCTACTCCTACTAGTGTTGGTAAGTCTCCAGACTCACTCAACCTTATTTCTTGTGCCAGCTCTAGAGCTGGTAAACACGTTCATCCCAGAGGACGCTCTCATGCTCGTCGCACTGTCAGACACTCCTTCAGGAGTGTTTTAGCTGCTGAGGTCTCTAGGAATGTATCTCCTAAGCTCTCTTCTTCCTCTGAGGAGAAGGAAAGTGAAGAGGAGGAGGTTAGTCCTGGTCCCAGGACACCTACTGTCTCTAGGATCATTACAGGTAAGCTCTCTCATAGAATTGCTCCTCTTCAGCTCCTTGTTGCTCTCTCTTCCTCTGCTCCTGAAGGGAGAATACATTCTATGAGTTGGGATGACCAAGTTTCTGCTGAGGAGAGCAGGAGCCTTGCCTCTGAGGTAATTTCTGCCCCCCAGGCCTCTTTGTCAACTAGTTTGATGCCTCATGGCCCAAACCATGGAACAGCTAAGTCATCCTCTGAAATAGAGGGTGGCAGTGCAATGGCAGGCACCTGTGATGTGATAGGTGACTGTGACACATTAGTAACCTATGACTGTGACAATTTAGTCACACATGATAGTAACCGTGACAGCTTACCTCAGGTGTTACAACTAGTGACAAGTAACATTGTCACACCTGATGTCACACATAATTGTGACTTGTGGGATGGTGAACAC
>Ga0153962_1000104_pt1 | contig 15587 bp, 5 predicted proteins | sample TSFL046MetaG_FD_106657 | JGI IMG/M metagenome (GOLD analysis project Ga0153962, IMG submission 106657) | Attine ant fungus gardens microbial communities from Florida, USA - TSFL046 MetaG | ecosystem: Host-associated > Fungi > Mycelium > Unclassified | place: USA: Florida, Withalacochee...
AACTTAACCATATGGAGGCTGTCCTTTGTTCTAAGAAAAGGACAGATGACTATCTATGGGTAATTAATAAAGTCCATGTGCAAACATTGAGGCCTTCATATCTCCACTAATATTAATTGCCTCAGCACTGTTTTAGGCTCATTCTGAGCGGTATAAAAAGGGTTTCCCTGATGCCTAAAAGCAAAGCTTAGATCATGGCGGTTTTTGAGATATTGGTGATTTAATAAATGGTACCATGGTGGTTACCAGTTGATCTGTCTAATATCTCGGCCATTATTGATCGCCTCGAGACGTGACTAGTATCTATCGAAAGGTCTTTTCAAGGGCTTTCCATAGCCATTAAGACCATGAGAATCGTCGAAGAATTGACGGAGATATGGCCAAATGAAGTTTGTGCCAAAGTCCCTATGGATGTCGACACAAGTAGAAAAACAAAGTCCTTGCCTCTGCAGGGATGTTACTGATGCAGAGACACAAACCATCTGGTTTGAGACTGTCCACACCGCAAGTCACTGCCACCAAGATATGACATCATCCTTATAGTATATATCTTCTAAGGTTCTTTCTACTCTCAAAAGCACTCTAAAGGGGTGTTCTGTTATAGATCTGTTATGAAATTCTCTAGACAATCTCTATGAGGTCTCTGTAGTGGCAGTCACAGCCACTACTCTGCTACTCAAGTAGTATGCTCAAGTTCACAACTGGACATTTAAGGAATATCTCTGGGGAACTGAACTCATCTCTTGAGCTGGTTATTCTTGTTATTATGGTGAAAAATGTCACTTTTATTGCCTAAATAGCTGTCTGGCGTGATAGCAGTGGTCACAGCTACTACCCTGCTACTCAAGCGAGGTGCTTGAGTCTATGACTGGATATCTAGGGAATATTTCTGAGGGGCTGAACTCTTCTCTTAAGCCAGTTATTTTTGTTATTAGAGTGTAAATAGTTACTTATTTTGCCTAAATGGTTGTATGGTATAACAACACGTCTTAGGAATCCTATTATGGTAAGATTGATCTTGAGTAGACTTATAAAAAACTTCATCACAATTCTTCTGGTTATTTGAGTTTCTCCCTATTGTACCTTTTTCAAGCTCTCTTTGTTTATTTGAGCATCTCTCCAGTGCCTACTTGTTTAGTGCACAATTGTAAAATATCTTGGAGATTCTTTTACTTTTATTTGTTGTCACCTTTGTTTTGTAATCAATTCCCTTTAATCCCTATCATCTGAAACCCACTGCGAGGGAAGTTTTAGATTTCTTAGAGAGCTTTTATCATTACCATGCTGTTTACTTATTCTTCTTTACATTTTTCTAAACAAACATCCAATAAAATGGCTAATAACACTAATAACTCTACCCAAGAGAACATTTCTTTAGAAACTAGAATAAGAAGTTGACAGACTTCAGCAGCACAACGTGCTTGAACTACAGAACCAGTATCAGATCCAGAACAACTGTTGAGAAGGACAGCACCATCTAGATGCACCAGATCAGCTATGCTGACCCTTTCAATCACAGAAACAACAATTTATCATATGCCAAAACTAGGTTCTCCATCAGACCATGAGCCCAACCTGTTTGTTAAGAACAGAGCCAACAGAAGTGGACTATCTTTACCAGGACTTTTTGATATATCTAGAAATGAACCTTTGGCAACTATTATTGAGGAACTGACTTTAGAAGAAGAACTCCCAGAAGAAGCATTGATTCTCTTGCCCAAAATTCTTGGCAATACTTTGAACTCACAACAACCACAATAGAACTGGATTTCACCACCACTAGCAAATAATAGAAGAATGCCATTGACACTGCATATGCTCCTGGTCTTGAGCCCAAGTGCTCCAAGATAGAATAGTCAAGCTAGAAATCTTTGGACTTATATCAGACTAGTAGAACAAATGCTCACTGCAACAGAGATCACCAATAAGCAATAAAAACTTAGATGGCTAATAGAATATGTTGACCCAGATATAAACAACCAGTAAATGAGTTTCAAGGAATACAAAAAAAGAGACTGGAACAGCTTTATGAGTTGTCTCAAGTCAAAATATCCAGAGATAACTATAAAAGAGCAAGATTCTATAGACTAGCTCAGATAGCTTTGCTGAGAAATCCCAGAGATTGGCCTAGCTAAAGAGGAATATCTGCTGGACTTTAAACAGAAATTCTTTTTTATAGCACAGAAATGTTTGAAGCTACTGGCTATTATAGAAAATAGCAAATTAGTAAAATACTTTGTGCAATGCCTGAATGCCAACTTTAAGGAAGCCTTGAACTTGAGATTGAGTCTTTAGGGTCATCTGAGAATGTACTGGAGAGGGGTCATATCGAGGATCCCTATATCTTGGACCAAGTAATACAGAAGGCTGTTGACTTAGTTAGCAGTAAGACTATAACTAGAGCCTTGTAGCATAGTGTAATACCAGGTTCAAGTGCAGGGAAGTTGGATCCCAACTTGAGAGCATCTATGCTATTCACAAAGCAAGAGGCAATGAGAAAAGTAGAATTGTCCTCAGATCTAGAGAGTTTACAGATGGATATGAACATACTAAAAACTATATACAAGAAACAGGAAAAAGGACAAGAAAAGAACAAGAAACATATACAGAGCCTGATTGAGAGCATTTACATCTTAGTTAATAGAAGCAGGTATTAGAGAAAGTTTCTGCCTTCTCCAAATCAGAACGAGGATGAGCAAAAAGGATTGATATTAGTAAATAGTTTCACTGTTAGATTTGCAAATAGGAAGCTGATACCTACAGATCCTAATATGTCCATAAGAAAATGCTCAAAGAAGCATTTGCTGTTGTTGTAAGAGTGCACTCGGAGGTGCACCAGAACATACTCGAATATAGTAGACGAGGCATCTTAAGTCAGAGCGATGGATAGCCCAGGAACTCAAACTATTGTTGAGGTAAGGTATTCTACCGTACATCACTAGCTACTTATACTAGACTAGCCTGGTCTGTGCGCCAGTCGCTATGGACACGTACAGCAGAACAATAATAACTACACTACCAGATATAGCTATGTAGTACTGTGATGGAGACCCGAACTAGAGGGAAGGGGACTATAGACTGTGGACTCCGAGGATCCATGGGAATGCTAGCTGATGCAAACCCTACCAGGTTATCTAAGCAATCTCAGGCTATCCCCTTACAGTTGTCAGTGGTAGTAATGCTGATTGTCAAGAATGTGCAGAGCAGGAACAGAATGACCTAGAGTGAAGTGGAGTTACTCTGGAGTGGAAGGGAGTTGACAACAAAAGTAGGGAACAACCTTGGCCTTAGCTTGTGTGCTATGCATTGATCTGCTATTGCATGTGTGGTTGCATATTTCAGAAGAACAGAATTGTTGCCAGGAGTTCAGGAGAGGAGTGGTATATTGATAAGAGTAAGGATAGAATACATAAAAGATATTAATCTATGAACTCAGGAACTAGGATGTAACTAATGGAGTACTTATACTAAGTCTGGAATAAGAGGAGTACAAGTAACTTATAAGAGTGACTGGGCACAAGACTCCAGGAGAATCCTCAGTGATATTAAAGATTGTAATTATGATACAACTCATCTCCAGGAGAATTCTTAGAGATTAGGATGAGGCTCCTGGAGGGATCTTCTACATTATATACTAGGCTTACATCTCTTAGTGTCAGGGTTAGTGAGATCGGAGCTAAACTAGTGTGTTTAAGTATTACTAGTTAAACAGGCTAAGGTAGCTCTGGAGTATTGGCATGCCGTTCAGGGGGTGGAAATAGAGGTGTTCTCTTATATTCACCCCCCCTTCAAGATTGCTACGTCTCGGAGCAATGGACTCAGAGTGAAAGATGTTGTCGAACTCTGCATGTTGGATATGTCTTGGAGCCCTAGGGTGTTTGTGATGGAATTCTGCTGTGAGTTCTGGTGTGGAGACTTTGCAGGTGGACTCCTAGGAATTGTGTTCACAGCCATATCCTTTTCACTTAATGAGATACTGGAATCTTCTCCGGTGCCAGCAACTGTCAAGTATCTCCTCTACTTTCCATTCCACTTCTCTATCAATGACTATAGGCAGTAGGTGGTCTTCTGTTTTCTGTCCTGTGATTGGGTCATCTGGAGCCAGAGTAAGCTTTACTATGTTGAACACTGGATAGAGTTGCTTCATCTGGTGTGACAGCTTTAAGTGATAAGCCATGGGTCTGATCTGTCATTCCACTACAAAGGGGCTAAGCCATTGTTGCAAGAGTTTTTGCGAAGGGTGTATAGTCCAGATATCCAATGCATCGAGGAAGACTCTGTCACCAGGGTTGAACACTGGAGCCGGAGTCCTTTGTCGGTTATAATATTTCTTCATATTGTCCTGTGCTTTGCAGATTGCAGATTTGGCTTTGTCAATAGCTGTTGTTATGCCACAAGCAAATTTTTCACGGAATATAACATTTAATACACTTTATACCAACAGATTCTCAATTAGAATTCGCTCTAGAATCCTTTCTATATTCTCAGAACATAACACTATATGTTAAATATATTTGAGCAGGTGATACCTGACCTAGAGCTCATGTTGAGACCTTGAGAGACAATTAGGATGAACTAGTATCAGGTTATTCAGAGAGTTGCTAAAGGACTACACTCTAGATTCACTTTGGTATGGGCCAACTTAGAAAGATAGTAGACTTATACTCTAGAACCAGTACTACTCGGAGGAAGAACTTAGACTGATAGGCTTTGTGCTTGTAAATAAGCATTGATGGCATCAGATCAATTATATTTAGATAAATGACCTCTAGGACGCGACTTGGAGATACTAGACATTTATTGAGACTTGCTAATGGTTTAACAGGTAATCAATAAAGTCCAAATTGCAAAGCAGCATCAAGAGCATAATAGGGAAAGACAGAAGAATATTCTAGAAGGAAGCGGTGATGAAGATGCATCATCTTTGATAGGAAGGTCTGGGTGAGAGAATGTGTCATCACAAAGAAAAGAGGGGGCTGTGTCATCAGTGGAATTTTGGGAGGTCTTGGGACAGAAAGGAGGCGATGGAATTCTAAAAGTAGTAATAATTTCCCTTTTATAATTTATTTCTTAAGTTTTGGGGCTTTGTAATATTTTAATATAGTATCCAGAGTGCAGTTGGATTGGAGAAGAACCTCTTGACTCCTACCTTCATCTATACTGTCTCTGGAATTGTGAATGTGGATCTATTGAGAATAAGAAGACTAGGACTAGTGGGGTGTCTTGAGAAGAACACAGAATATACCCAGAACTCAATCTAGGAAGAAGACGCAGATGCAACTCGGACAGGCTTCTGTAAGGGAACAGCTTATAGTAGCTTAGATAACCTGGTATGGGTAAGCATTACCTAGCTCGCCCTCAGATCCTCGGAGTCTGCTATTAATAGTTCCCTTCCTTCTTGTTCTCGTCACCATAGTGCATACTACATAGCCTTATTAGGTAGTGTAGTTATTAGTGTCTTGATCTGTGTTTTCATAGCGACCAGCACACAGACCAGGCTAGTCTAGTATAAGTAGCTAGTGATATATGGTAGAATACCTTACCTCAATATTAGTTTGATCTCCTAGGCTATTCACTGATCTAACTTAAGATACCTCCTCCACTAATGATGAGTGTGTTCTGGGATGCCTCCGAGTGCTCCCTTACAGCTTTGGAGAGAATAGCAGGCTGGGAAAGCTTGGCTAGGTGCACACTTGGATTGCATCACACCCATAAGGTTTGGTGTTAGATGTGCAGACAAGAGGACAACTGAGTATGAAGGGTCCATGAATGATTAACTAACTGTATTTTCCAGAGGAGCTTTTGTCACGGTGTGTAAAGGTTGACACCTTAGGGAGGCTATGTGATGACGATCTAGAGAGATCTTACGATCCTTTTACAACTACCAACTTATATTTTACTAGAGCTATGTATAATTCTTATTTCTTTAATTATTTATAAACCTTCAACTTTGATAACCTCCCCTCAGACCTTTAGCACACAATTGGGAGCTGGCACATCATTGTTTTGTTTGTCCCAGTGTGCAATTCCCTTTTGTACCCTTTCACCATCTTTATCCTCTCCGTAAACTTGTTAACTGTCTCAAGACCAGAGGGGTTCTGTTGGGGTTCGAAGCCCATGCAAGGAAATTGTCCAGTGTCGAGCAGGAATGGAGGCTGTTGGATAGTGGAGTGGACATGATTGTTGTGTTGGAACTCTGCCATGGGTAACAGGTCATACCAATTGTCTTGTCACTCGTTCATAAAGAGCTGAAGGTACTGGTTCAACTCCTGGTTGACACACTCCGTCTGTCTGTCAGTTTTTGGGTGCCAGGCTGTAGAAGATACCAACTTTATTCCTAGTAGATGGTAAAGTTCTCTGGTGAAATGAGCTATGAACTGAGGTCTGCGGTCCAAGATTACATACTTTGGGAGACCGTGAAGCTTCCAGACTTGATGTAAGAAAAGCCTGGCTGCTCCTTCTGCTGTCACTGTTATGTGTGTCGGAATGAAGTACACCTGTTTTGACACTAAGTCTACCACTATTATTACTGCATCGTGTCTGGAGGAGAGGGGGAGTTCCACAATGAAGTCTACACTAAGCATATCCCATCATGAGTCTGGGATCTGGAGAGGGTGCAGTTTGTCTACTAGAGCCTATCTTATCGGTTTCATTCTGAGGCATAGGTCACAGGTGCTGATGTACTGTCCGATATACCTAGACATTTGAGGCCACCAGTAGTCCCTAGATACTAACTCCAGTGTTTTCCAACATCCAGAGTGTCCAGCGACCTTTGTATCATGGCACAGTAAGACTACTTGTCTCCATAAGTCTGTGTTCCAGGGAATGTAGATCTTGCCTCTGAACTGGAGTACTTCTTTGTCTTCTGACCACTCTGCTGATGGGGATCAAAAGGTTTAATCATGAAACAAAGGTGAAAGTGAGGTCAGAGAGGCAAAATCTCCAAACTGCTTCACAATTGTGCACTAAACAAGTAGGCACTGGGGAGATAAATCAAATAATAGAGAGCTTACTAAAGGTAAAAGTCCAAGGAATAACCAAAACATATTAAATAGAAACCTAAGAAGAAAAGAACTGTTTTTAGTATTCACTTGAGAGAATCCTCACCATAATAGGATCCCTAAGGCATGTGTTTATCTCATGCCATGACACTACTGCCCTTACCTAGTCTAGTAGCCTGGTTCACCATCGATACAGTAGTACTACCTGGAACTCCCGTGCCGTCGTATGGGCTCTTTTTTAGCTGACTGTACAACTGGAAGCTGACTCCAATGACCTATAGTGAGTGGTTAGTTCCTAGCATAAGCAAATGCCCAAGTCCATTGAGCTTGAGTCTCTTTTCAAGGGAAGTTTTATAGGGTTTTCATAAAGCAGACAAAAGAAAATCTCAAATCACTCAAATAGCCTTTTAGCTCTAGAGTAACAGAGGGAAAGATGATAGGGGGAAAAAAGTTCTTTCCTCTCTGCACCCTAGAGTATTTTATTAGGATTACAAAGCAATAATAGAACAAAAGAAAAGAAACAAAGAAAACTCCCAAATTCCCAAAGATAGTAAGAGTGAAATGATAAGACGGCATCTCTCCCGATCACTTGGCTACCACTCCCCACTCCTCTAATCCTACTCTGGGGGTTCTTCTCTAAACAATGGATGGCTCTCAAGCCTTTTGCTAGGCTGTAGAGAGAGACGGCAATCTCGAGTTATCTTGCTCTTAAGCATATTGTCTTCATTAAACAGCTCTTCTTCTATCTCTCTATCTAACCTCTCTTCCTGACCTCTCTAGTCCTTCTACTACTCCTCTATACCTCATCACATCTTTGAGCCTCAGTTTTCTTCTATTAAGTTTGCGATATAGTCCTCAAGAGAACTTGTTTTGCTAGTTCTTGCTATAATTAGCCATCAGCGATAATGGCCCTGCTCTGATGGTAACCTAGATGTTATAAATAAGTGACTGCTGCTGAGATATGACATCATTCTATTAGAGAACATCTTCTAAGGTCCTTTCTGCTCTCGAGAGTACTTTAGAGGGGAGTTCTGTTATAAATCTGTTATGAAATTCTCTGGACAATCTCTATGAGGTGTATGTAGTGGTGGTCACAGCCACTACTCTGCTACTCAAGCAAGGTGCTTGAGTTCATGACTGGGCATTTAATGGATATCTCTGGGAGGCCGAACTCATCTCTTAAGCTGGTTATTCTTGTTATTAAGGTGAAAAATGTTTCTTTTTATTGCCTAAATAGCTGTCCGGCATGACAGTGAGCCAGGCTACTAGACTAGGTAAGGGCAGTAGTGTCACAGCATGAGATGAATACATGCCTTAGAGATCCTATTATGATAAAGGTTCTCTTAAGTAGATACTAAAAACATTTTTTTTCTTCTTAGGTTTCTATTAAATATGTTTTGGCTATTCTTTGGACATTCTACCTTTAGTAAGCTCTCTATTATTTGATTTATCTCCCCAGTGCCTATTTGTTTAGTGCACAATTGTGAAGCAGTTTGGAGATTTTGCCTCTCTAATCTTGTTTTCACCTTTGTTTTGTAATCAAACCTTTTGATCCCTATTACCACTACATATATCTTATAGACACTTGCCCAGGCACCCCATATCAGATTTCTAATGGATTTCTCTTCTAGAAGTGCTCTCAAGGACAGAGGCAAACTTCGAAGACCTAGTGCTACCAGAGTGACATCATACCTTAGCAGCCGGCGATGCTATTTTCAGAAGAGTAACAATTAGATCCAAGCCATTACTATAGATGGCTAATTATATCAAGATCAAGAGAGTCAAGTCGATACGGAGTCACATTGTAATAGCAGTAAAAGGAAACTGGATCCCAGAGAAGTGAGAAGATATAGAGGAGGTAGAAAGAGGAATAGGGAGGTTGAGGAGAGAGGTAGCAGGAAGGTCAGATGAAGATAATACGCTTGAAAGCAAGATGACTCGAGATCGCTATCTCCTTCTACAGCCTGGCAAGAGGCTTGAGACCTGCCTATCATGTGAGGGAGAGTTCCAGGAGTAGGACTAGAAGAGTAGAGAGCAGTCATCCAATGTTCAGGAAGAGCACTGTCTTATCATTGCAGCCTTGCTATGTTTGGGAATTTAGAGGTTTTCTTTGTCTCACTTTCTTTGTTGTCTTATTGCTTTGTAATCTTAATAAAATACTCTAGGGAACAGAAGAGAACTCAAGCAGAATACCCCCATCATCATCCCTTTCTGTTGCTCTAGAGCTTAATGGCTATTTGAGTAACTAAGTATTTTCCTGAGTGTTCTTTTTTATTTTCTAAGAAACCACCAAACCTCTCCCTTGATGGGAATTTGAGCCCCAATGGACTTGGGCATTTGCTTATGCTAGGAGTTAACTGCTTGCTATGTGTTATTGGAGTCAGCTTCTAGTTATATAGTCAGCTGAAGAAGAGCTCATATAACAGTGCTGAAAGAGTGCAAAAGAGAATTGCATACTGGGACAAACAAAACAATAATATACCAGCTCCCGATTGCATGCTAAAGGTCCAAGGAGAGATAATCAAAGATGAAGATTCTAAGTAAAAGTAGAATTATACGTAGCTCCGATAAAATATATGTTGGTCATTGTAAAATGAATGTAAGATCTCTCTAAATCGTTATTGCATAGCCTCCCTAAGGTGTCAACCTTTACACACTGTGACTAGACTCAACTGGAAAATACAGTTAGTTGATCACTCATAGACTCTCTACACTCAGTTACTCTTTTGTCTGTACCCCTAACACTGAACCTTATGGGTGTGATACAGTCTAAGTGTGCACCTAGCCAAGCTTTCCTAGCCTGCTGTCCTCTTCAAAGCCTGTTTGAGTTGTATCTGCTCTTCTTCTCTAGATCGAGTTCTGGGTATATTCTGTGTTCTTCTCAAGATATCCTACTGACTCCAAACTCTTACACTCAATAGTTTTACATTTCATGATTCCAGAGGCAGTAATGATAAAGGTAAGTGCCAAGAGATTCTTCCCGATCCAACTGCACTCTGGATACTATATTAAAGTTATTATAAAGCCCTAAAACTCAACAAATAAAATATAAAAAGAGAACTATTACTACTTTTGGATTTCCTTTGACTCCTTTCTGTCCTAAGTCCTTCTAAAATCCTACTGATGATGCAGCCCTTTTCTATCTATATGGTGACGTGTTCTCTCACCAAGTCCTTCCTATCAAAGATGACGTGTTTTCATCACCGCTTTCTTCTAGAATATTCTTCCATCTTCCCCTATTATGCTCTTGATATTGCTTTGTAATTTGGACTTCTTCAATTACCTGTTAAACAGTTAGCAAGTCCCAATAAATGTCTAATATCTCCAAGTCATATCCTAGAGGTCATTTATCTAAATATAACTGATCTGATGCCATCAATGCTTATTTACAAGCACAAAGTCTATCAGTCTAAGTTTGTTGTCTGAGTAGTACTGGTTCTAGAGTACAAATCTACCATTCTTCTAAGTTAGTCCATTCAAAGGTGGATCTAGAGCATAGTCCCTTAGTAACTTTCTTAGTAATCCAATACCAGTTCATTCTAATTGCCTCTCGAGGTCTCAACACGAGCTCTAGGTCAATTATCATCTGCTCAATGTCTTTATCTTATAGTATTACATTCTGAGGATTATAAAAAGGGTTCTAGAGCAAACTCTCATTAAGAATCCATTGGTATAAAGTGTATCAAATGTTATCTTCTGTGGAAAATTTGCTTGTGGCATAACAGCATGAGAGTTCTAGGTAGTTCTGCTATATTGACGGCGAGCCAGACTACTAGACTAGGTAAAGGTAGTAGTGTTATGACACGAGATGAATGCATGTCTTAGAGATCCAATTATGGTAAGACCAACCTTGAGCAGATTTATCAAATACTTTATTATTATCTCTTCCAGTTACTTGAGTTTTTCCCCCCTATCTCCCCTTTTCTTAAGCCCCTTTGTTATTTGATCATCTTCCCAGTGCCTAATTATTTAGTATACAATTGTGAAATATCTTGGAGATTATTTTACTTTTATTTGTTATCACTTTTGTCTTGTGATCAAATTCTCTTTGATCTCTATCAGCAGGCTCAATTCTGTTGGTTCTTGAGTGATTGGCCTATCAGTGATAGTGACCTTATATTCCTAGATATACTGCTACTTAGCTAAGTAGCTAGCTTTTGGTGGTGAAGTTCTCTGTGCCTTCTCTGTTATCTATTAGATGATTCTATCTTAGTTCTAATTTTGGAATGTAAAGTCATGAAATTTGTTTATTTTTAGGCCTAAATATATTTTGGGCCTTATAACAGTACCTCTCTTAATCACTTGGCTACTACTCCCCACTTCTCTAATTCTACTCCTAGGGTTCTTCTCTGAATAATAAATAGCTCTTGAGCCTTTTAATAGGCTATAAAGAGAAGTGGCAATCTCGAGCCATTTTACTCTTGAGCATGTTATCTTTATTAATCCTTTCTTCTACCTCTTTTTCCAACTTTTCTAGCCTTTCTACTATCTCTTCTATACCTCCTCACTTCTTCAAGTCCTAGTCTCCTTTCATTGCAATTATGATATAGCTCTTGCAAAGGCCTATCTTTTCTGTTCTTGCTATAATTAGCTATCAGTAATGATAGCTTGGATCTGATAGTAACTACACTTAATATAACACTGTTAGCCACTGAGGTATAACATCATTCTGTTAAGAATTAGTCTGCTGAAGTTCCTTTCTGCCCTTGAGAGTACTTTAGAAGAGAATTCCATTAAAAATCTAATATAGGGTGCCTGGACAAGTGTCTATAAGGTCTCTGTAGTAATAGTCACAGCTACTACTCTGCTACTCAAGTAGTATACTCAAGTAGTATACTCAAGTCTATAACAGAGTGCCTAAGGGATATCTCTGGAGGGCCAGACTTGTCTTTCAAGCTGGTTATTATTGTTATTATGGTAAAAAATATCACTTATATTGCCTAAATGGCTGTCTGGTATAACAATATATCTCACTTAAGACCTTTTGGGACAATGGCCTATGCATATATACCATTGGATTTAAGTTTATCAAAGCTGATGCCCAGATCAGTAAAAGTCTCTCTCCTTGGCTATTTTGGATAAGAGGGTTACAAACTACTGGATTAAAAAACTAGAACAGTGTTCAGATCAAGAAATATTATTTTTGAAGAAAGTACTACTCACTTAGCTAAACAACCAATACTGACTGTTTTTTCCAAGGATAATGATTCTTTTCAACCAAAGCAAGTGCATGACATCAAAACAAGAGAAAAGGACTTGTACAAATCTGAACTATAAACCCATAGAAACTAGGCTATAGAAAAGTCTTTACAACAAATTGCTCTAAGACCATTAGTAACTTCGATGCTACATAATGACTGTAAAAAGAAAGAGAAACAACCCCTTTAGCATACAACTACCCAAATGGCAAATCAAACAAGAAATGAAGACACAGACCTACCACTTGCATTACAACATACTTACAGAGAACCAAAGCCATTTGCTACATTAAAAGACTTTATTAAGACTCACAGCGACCATTCACTTATCTTGCTGACTCAAATAATGAGGTACCAAGAACATATCACAAAGCCATGAAAATGCCAAACTTATGGTTGGAACCAATAAGCAAAGAAATTGAAATATTAAGGGCAAGAAACATCTTTGAAGTTATACAGAGACCTAAAGACAAAGACATTCTTGGATCAAAGTGAGTATATATAGTCAAATGGAATAAAAATAAAGAACTAGATAAGAGGAAAGCAAAAATCATTGTCAAAGGATATGCACAAGTCATTGGCAAAGACTATGATGAAACTTATGCATTAGTCATGCATTTAGAATCAGTCTGACTAGTTTGCACAATAGCAGTAACAAGGAGGCTTTGTTTGTGGCAAGTCAACTTTGTGTCTGCTTTTCTAAACAGTGAAAACTCTTTTAATGTATATATAGAACAGTCCAGAGGTTTTAAAGAAGGGAAAGATAATATTTTCTTATATTCTATTATTCAACAATCTCGCTAACTTGTTTACCAAACCCCTGCCACATGATATAATATAAGGTTTGATATCCATGTTAGATCTTATACCAGAAACAAAGAGTACGTCAGTTTAGGAAAAGTGTTAAAGAGAACTACTGCAAAGGTACTCTACTAGTAATAATGTAATAAGTATCTCTTTGATAAGGATAGAGTTTGTTATCTCTTATATATAAATAGGCTAAGTTACTATAGAGTAATCTTCAATTCTGACCAAGCTGCTGCTTTTGATACTGTTGGTCAATGTCTAAGAGACTTGCTTAAAGTAAGTAATTACTTGCACTTGATAGCTCTTAAATTGACATATTATCTAGAATAGTTATATATTTGGTAGAATTACAACAGTATTCAGAGGGAATTTCTATCAGACTTTGCCTATGATGTCTAAAAAAATATGTTAACAAGTGGTAGCAACATCTCTTTACAAAGGAAACTTATGAAGACATATCAAGTTCTTGTATCTTAGACAGAATATATGCTTGGGCCACTCTGAAGCTAATAATCAACATGCTCAGTGATTGCTAAAAATTGATGCTAGATCAACTATGGATAATAATGAAATGATACAAGTTTTTCAGTTTATGATTTATGCTAATCTTAATGCTCTGATTAATAGGATCTATTTAGAAATTGGCAACCCAAGATCTCAAGATGACTAGTATTTCTTGGATCACATTATTCTCTATCCTAAAAATGATGAGATACATAATATCAATGAGGCTATTCTTCAATAGTTCAACCCAGTACCAAATGCAAAGATCTATATGCTGAGAAGTGTAGACTCTATGTCTGAAGAAGATGGAATGTACTATTCTTATCCTGTAGAGTTTCTTTAATAACTCAATGCTAGTAGATTACCTCTTGCTTTACTTTATCTCAAGATTGGCTATTTAGTTATTTTATCAAGGAACTTGTATCCAGAAGAAGGACTTTGTAATAGAACAAGAATAGTGGTGTTGAATGTGAGGAGAAAGGTGCTCCAGTGCAGGATTATTAACAAGAACAGGAGATTTAGAGGTAAGGTGATGTTGATTTCAAGGATCAGATTATCATCTAATATAGAGACATTGCCTGTGCTACTCAAGAGACTTCAATTCCCAGTTAGGCTAGTATCATGACTTGGCAAAATGGCTAAGTCATTATTTATATTTACCTTTTCTTTTCTTTTGGGACTTACTATACAGAAAGGATTGTGGAAAAGTGTCACATCACAGGTGTCACAGTCATATGATGGGAAAGTCACATGGTTATGTTACATGATGAGTATGGGAAAGTAGTGCACAGACCATGTAGTAGTTGTATAAGTAATGTACAGAAAGTAACAGAAACTCTATTGAGTTTTCTTTGTCAACTCAGACTTAGAGGGTGATTAAGTTGTCTAGGCTAAGTTGCTACAACAACCTCAATAACACATAATTAGTAGAGGGATCAAGCCAGGCCAAAAGCCCAGATGAAAACCTTGTGTAGGATAATGGCTGACATATATATTTAACTAATCAACTTTTGTTACATGCTCTTCTCTTTTTACTTTCAATTCTACAAAATAAGTTCAGGAAAAATTAGAATAAATTAGAATAAGATTGGATGAAACTATTTCCAAGCTTTTGTCAGCACACTTTTTCACTCTAAATTCTCAGTAAAATTCAGTAAAAAAAATTAATACAAATAAAAAACAAACAATAAGCAAAGTAAACTGACTGACCTCACAGACTGTTGGAGAAAGAGAGCACAGTGGACCGACAGATAACACTACCAGACAGGTCCTTCCCCTACACCAGCAGAAACTCGGTACAGTCACTTCTCCCCCATGAGATAGCTCTTCCCAATCCTACAAGTTCCCCAAGCTCGATTATCGGTACATTGGGTGGGTTTTGCTGTCGGTGCATCGCGGTTCTATGGCCAGTGGAGGTTGGGTGTTGATAGTTGGAAGTTGGCACTGAAGGCAGTTGTGTCATCAGTAAAAAGCAACTGGATGTTGCTGGTGGCGGAACAGCAAGGTGTAGGGCTGCAGGTCGATTGGCAGGGTGGGCAGCGGGTGGGGTACCAGCAGGCAAGTTTTTGTGATACAAAAATAGGTGTTAAGCTAGTCTGGTCGATCGGCGGGGCGACGAGGCGAGGTTGACTTGATGAAGTGAAGCGAATGTGAAAGCGGCTCTCTGTGCGGTACTTACCGTCTTCTCCCCCCCGCAGAACCGTGGGAAAACCGAGACCACATAGTGGCTCGAGTTCAAGGAGCGCGTGTCAGGGTCGACAAATGCCGCTCTGAACATGGACGATCATGACCCAATTTCCCATTTCTTCCCAGATCAGGAGTTTGTTGACCTTTATGAGGTCCTGAACCTCAGAAATACGGCTACTCAAGACGAAGTCAGGAAAGCTTATAAACGACTTGCCCTTCTTCATCACCCAGACAAACACGCCTCTGCAAGCGATGAAGCCAAGGAAGCAGCTTCGCTCAGATTTCAGCAGATAGGTTTTTCTTATGCGGTATTGAGTGACGAGAAACGAAAGGAGCGATATGACAAGACCGGCAGCACGGGTGAAGGTTTTGATCTTGGACCTGGGGATCA
>Ga0153962_1000106_pt1 | contig 15541 bp, 13 predicted proteins | sample TSFL046MetaG_FD_106657 | JGI IMG/M metagenome (GOLD analysis project Ga0153962, IMG submission 106657) | Attine ant fungus gardens microbial communities from Florida, USA - TSFL046 MetaG | ecosystem: Host-associated > Fungi > Mycelium > Unclassified | place: USA: Florida, Withalacochee...
AAGAGCCGTCATCTCACCAATCGCATTCTCACTCTCTCCTGTCTTCCCTTCTGTGACATACTGTGTGATTCCTTTAAATCTATTATAGGACAATGTGTGAATATCTGTCAGGTACCATGAGAACAGTACCTTGATGATCTAGTAGTATAAGTACTAGTCTTCTGTGGTAGATATACTTCAGTTGAATATCACCCTAGCTTCAGGATCTATCCACTAGCTTCTTAGTGCCTTCGCCTTGTGTGTGAAGTGTATCCTAACAGAAGAGAAATCTTGGGAAAAGCAGAGCAGTTCACAATGTGGCAGTTGAGATAAAGAAGCAAGCCCTGCTTATGTAAGCATGGCTTGTATATTAGACTACAGTAATACATAGTACAATAATGATTTAATTTAACACAGGGTTTGTGGGCTCAGGCATTCATGTAAAGGTGAGTATATACTCTTTTTAGTTAATGTGTCACAAACTTCATTTGGCCATATCTCCATCAATTCTTCAATGATTCTCACAGTCTTAATAGCTACAGAAAGCTCTTAAGGAGACATTTTGATGAATATTAGTCACACCTTAAGGCAATCAATAATGGCCAAGATATCAGGCAGATCAACTAGTAACTACTATGGTACCATTTATTAAATTGCCAATATCTCGGAAACTGCCATAATCGATGCTTTGGTTCTAGGCTCATCAGAAGCCCTCTTTATACCACTTAGAATGAGCTTAGAACAATCTCAAGGTGATTAATATCAGTGGAGATATGAAGGCCTTAATGTTTGTATATAGACTTTATTAATTACCTATAGATAGTCATCTGTCCTTTTCTTAGAACAAAGGACAGCCTCCATAAGGTTAAGTTATCAATATTTACAGCACAAAGGCACTACCATATGTAGAACAATAGGTAGTAGCATGTGATAATCTGTCCTAGTGCACAGACCATCACAATTCTGTATATAAGGACTTATAGTCTGAGGATTAGACCTCAGACTTAACAACATCTCTTGTCACTGTCTAACTTCACATTTTTGAACTCTTTAAAGTATCAAAGCACCCATCACAAATAGTAAGTGACCATTTGTAATATGATGTTTGGGTTGTGGTCACTTAACCAATTATGTCCCAATACTACTTGGCTAAACCCATCCAGTCATGTCAAATAAAACTTAGGCGTGCAGGAGTAGCCACAAATCAATTGAATTGGTAATGTTACAACTTGGGTTACACTTTGATTAATAGTACTATCTATTAGGGTCAAGGGGAGGGGGTCAATTTCTTGCAACAGCAGTTTGTGATTAGCAGCAAAATTTGAGTCTATAAAATAATCAGATAAACCAGAATCTATTAATGCTCTAAAACTTTTCAGAATGAGGATCGAGTACAGTGGGACAAAAAGGAAATTCAGGGCTAGGAGAGCAGCAGCTCCCAGCTTCAGAAGGTTCTTCCCAACAGGAATCAGGTGGTTGACTCATTGGGAGGTAAGAGAACCACCATCCCATTTTTTGACAGTTCAGATAAGTTGGGCAAGAAATCTAATTGCACAGCACGTATTTCTAGGCTGCTTGGGGTTCTTGTGGATTGTTTTGGGCAGGTCCTAACCAAATGTCCAGATTGTCCACAGTGCAAGCACAGTCCCAGGTTTATGCATCACTGCCACTCAACTGGTTTGAGTCTGCCATCTGCTCCTAATATGTTACTGATAGGATTACTGGGGGTAGTAGCCTAGATGAGGTTCCCAGTGATACTAGAAACTTTGGTGATCTTTCAGTCATGGTTGTTTTCTCTTCAGACCAGGGGTTTCTGGTGGGTTCTTGCCTTAGAGGTTTTGGTAGGTTGTATTGGGGAGAGTGGCTGGTACATGACTTATTCTTGTCATCTTGGACCTTTTTCCAGTAATTATTATTGATGCATAGGACTGCTCTCTTGAACCCTTCAAATGAAGATACATTCTCCACACTATAACATAACTTGTCCCTAATGCAGTTGGGGATAGCATCCTTAACTACCTTGCAGAGTGCCCTCTTATCCCAATGAATACATATCATGATCAATCTCATTTCATACAGGTGTTCACCATGATGCAATCACATGGACTACTTCTTCATTTTATAATGCTTCATATATCTAATAGCTTAGTCAGTGCCTTACTGGTAGGGCATATTCTTTACTCAGCAGACCTTATGTCTGCCATATATATTCCTCATTACTATCTCATGGTACATAGGTATATTGTCAAGAACAGAATGGTGGAGGACAGAGGAGCAGAGTAATAGATAGGAGTATACTCTGGAACAGAGTAATGTACTATGTTGGAGAATAAATATTACTTAGTGATGGTGTAAAATCCAAAAGAAGACTCCAGCAGAAAGTGAAAAATATCAGAGTAGAGTATGACTTGATGAATGACCTTGGCTTCAACTTATGTGTTGTGCCCTGGTCTCTGGTTATGATGTTGGTTGCATATTTTGGAGTGGAGAAAGGTCATCAGAGAAGAGGTCCTATATAGGAATCTGGAGTAGACAGAGAAGTAACTAGGACCAGATAACGTTAATTTACAGACTGAGGAAATATACTCAGTACTTATAGGAAGTACGGAATAGGAGGAGAGTAGTCTACTATACTATCCTACTATTATTAATTTTAGGAGAATTATTAGGAGAAATAAATTACATAATTGTTAAATTTCCAGAATATGACAGTACCCCCCCTTTAAGGCTGAGCCCTTGAAGCTTCTATACATAAGCAATTCAAATATCACCTGATTCTAGACTTAAAAACCTTTTTTTTGCCAATTTTCAATCTGAACCTTTACCACCATGTCTTTTGTTCCCACTTCTACTACTAACTTCTCCAATTCCAACAATGAGTAATATGAGGCCAAGTTGGCCTGAAGATGTGCCAAGATGGAGACTCTGCTTTGAGAGTAGGAAGAAAAAGAATGCCTCGAGTGCCAAGCCCAAAGAGAAGCAAAATTAGTAGAGTGGAGAAGATTGGAAGAAGAAACACACAGGAAAGCAGAGGAGAAAGAGTTATAGAAGAAAGCAGAAGAGGAAAAGGCATGGAGAAGAGAGGAGAAATACCAGAGAGATCTGGCTCATTGTCTAGAGGTAGACCACATCACCACTGTTGAACAACAACATCAGAGAAACTGGTCCAAGACTTTTTTATCCTACTCAAATCCTCCTTCTGACAAGGAAATGAACCTAATTGACCTCTTGCCTCTGACCAAGAGGCAATGTGTCCGCTATGTGCCTCAAAAAACCCTAGAGGCTCGCCAATGCTATGAGGAATTGGCCAAAGAAATATGGATGGTAGCTATTAGTGGAGGAAGTCCCTGCAAGAGGTGTGCAGACTTCAGGATTTTATGTATCTCACAAAATTTGCCATGAGTTTTTTGTTAAATTTCTTTATTACTTTGTTAACTCCTATAGTCATGCAATGTCATGCACTCCCTGCACCAAGGCCAAGGCTGCTTGTAAGCCTTTTGACACAGATAAGACGCACACAAAGACAAGGGTGGAAGCGGTCTGGAGGTCAAAAGCAAGGAAGACCAAACAACAAATGGACATGGAGTGGAAGGTAGAAGTCTCAAGAAAATTAGAGGACTTGAGTAAGTTGTGGGGGTTGAGAAAGGATATTTGGAGGATTGCAGTGGCTGTAAAGGAACACTCTAGAGTAGCTTAGGTAACCTGGTATGGGTAAGTATTATCTAGCTTGCCCTCAGATCCTTGGAGTCCACTATTCATAGTTTCCTTCCCTCTTGTTCTTATTGCCATGGTTTGTACTATGTAGCCTTATTAGGTATGGTAGTTATTAGTGTCTTGATCTGGGTTCATGTAGTGACCAGCACACAGACCAAGCTAGTCTAGTATATATAGCTAGTGATGTATGGTAGGATACCTTACCTCAACATTGATTAGAGCTTCTGGGCTATTTACTGCTCTTGCTTAAGTCCATCTTCATCACTAACACTTAGTGTGGTTAGGGTTGCCACCGAGTGACCCCTTACAGTAGCTTTGGAAAGACTGGCTAGTATAAAAAACCAGAACTCCAATGAGGAATAGTTTTTGTAGCCAGAGTCTGAGAAAGAGGAGATGGAAATACAGGGGAGTAAGGAGAAGGGAAAGCAGAGAGAGCATGAATTAGATGGAGTGAAAGAGGAAAATGAAATAGAGGGTATAGAAGAGGGAAGCAGTAGTTTTTCTCTGGTTGCATATTCTGTTGGCACTGGTGTTATGCTGCCAGAGAATTTTCTGCAGAAATGTAGCATGGGATACATATTATACCTCTGGATTTCACTATTAGAATCCACTCTAGAGACTTCCTACAAGCCCCAGACATAATCTAGACCCAAGATTGGGTACTTCTCTTAAGTAGTGACCAAGTTACCACATGCTAGAATAGCATATACCTTGGGAGGCAAGACTGATGAGCTAGCATCAGGTTTCTCAGAGACAGACTATCAATATTGAAGCTCTAGAAATCAGAGGCTCAGAGATATCTTTGGAATGCAAGATAATTTTAATCTAGAGTGGACTTAGACTAATATGACATCAAAATGGCAGATCAAAAGTTTATCAGTAACTAGTGATCCTATCACTGCTGGACTCAGCCAAGAAATAGATGCGCTGCTGGACAACAATCATATCACTAATGCTCGAACACACTGTCATGTGTTTCTAGACCATATTTGCAGTAAAAGGAAGCCAGTTTGGGATTCGGGGAACAATGGGCAGGAGTGAAGTATGGAGGTAGAGCAGGATCACATGGTCATGTTCAGGAGGTATGGAAGACAGGAAGGTAATGGCTGTTATGGCTGCATGGTGGTGTCATAGAGGAGAGATGTGAGGGAGAGTGGTAGAATGGAGAGTTTTCTTTTCTATTTCCTTTTAATTGAGTCTCTAACATTTGTAATATTCTAATATATTTCTCAGGGTGGAGATTGATGGGGAGAGCCTCCTTGGCCCTTGCCTTCACCTCAGAAGCTCTTGAGGTTGTAAATGCAATTCTCTTGAGTGTGTAAGGGGTGATCTTGGTGAGAGGTTGAGTTGGTGAATGTTTCCTATCATATACCCTATTCTTTCTTGAGCCAAGATACAGCGGTCACTTGGACAACCTTCTATGGAGTAGCAGGCCTAAAAATCCTGGCTAATCATCAACTCAGATTGTATCACACCCATAAGATTTGGTGTGGGGGTACAGATGAGGGCTTGATTGAGTGTAGTAAGGCCCATGAGTGGTTTACTGACTATTCTACTAGTGAGCTTGTTACAGTGTGTAAATGTGGACACTATGCAAGGCAGATCTAGATTGAACTCACTATCATCTCAACTATTTTTACATTATAGATAAGCTGCACTTCACATTTTAATTTCTTTCTGATACCCCCACTTCCTCCTTCTCCCCATGAACCCTTTAGCACACAATTGGGAACTGTCACTGCCCCTTTTTACTTGCTAGTCACAGCTAAATTCCCTTTTGCCCCTTTCACTAGAAATTTGTAATTTTCTTGTTTGATAAATATTATTGTTTTTTCTGTAGGCAGAAAATGGATGTGAGTGATGATAAATGATGAAGCAAGAATACAAGTACTAGATGACTGCAAGAAAAACTGTGGAGGAATACAAGTGTGCAAATTTTGCAACAAAAACTGCTTCTGAAATACAAGTATCAGATTGCAACAGAAACTGTGGAGTAGAATACAAGTAAGCAAGTTAGTGCAAAGGAAACTACACTGTGAAATGTGTATAAGTACTCATTTTTTTTTTTTTGAAACAGAGTGAATGCAGAGAAACAGAGTCAAGGAAGTGGAATAAAGACATTTCAGGATTGTAATAGTCCTGGTTTAGAGGGATACTTGAGATGAAAATTGTTCACTAATTCTTTGGCATGTTCCAGTTCTGTTGCTGGTAACCACTTGGAGTCATTGTTAGTATCTTCGTATCCCAGCCATATAACCTTGTAGAGCAGTTTGCATGCTCTCCGGCAGTCAATCTTGAAATTGACTATTTTGGAGATTTCATATTCTGGTTCTCCATCAATGATTACAGGTGCTGGCAGAGGTTTGGAATGCTGCAGAAAGGTGTTAGGTATGGCTGGTTCAAGCATAGAGACATAGAACACAGGGTGAATGGCTCTCATGGTGTCTGGCAGGCAGAGTATGAAGGATTGTGGACTGGGTTGAGCAATTATTTCATATGGTCCGAGGTACTTTTTGGAGAGCTTCTTCGATGGGCGAGTTGTCCAGAAGTACTACACTCTAACAAATACTGATTGTCCAACTTGGAAGTCTGGTGGTTGTTGTCAACGAGAGTCAGCAGAGAGTTGATATTGTTGTTGGGCTTTGGCAATTTCCTCTTTAAGTATGTCTTGTAGTTCGTCAAGATTAATTATGAAGTTTCAAGCACAGGAGGAAGCTATATCTTGTTCTGGGTATACACTGAGGTTAGGATGATATCTTTTGTTGGTGAAGAATGGGGAGACACCAGTGGTAGCACTAAGAGCATTGTTGTAAGAAAACTCAGCCAGGGGTAACAGTTCTGATCAGTTGGTAGTTGTAGTATACTCGGAGGTACTGTTCCAATGTCTGGTTGGTCCGTTCCATTTGACTGTTTGCCTCTGGATAGTATCTACTGGTAAAGTGAAGTCTCATATCTAGGGCGGTACCTAGGGAGTGGAAAAAGTGAGAAACAAACTTGGAGCTATGGTTAGACATAACATGAGATGAAACTCCATGTTTTGAAAAGACATGAATAACAAAAAGGCATGCTAATTCCACTGAAGTGATGGTGTCATGAGTGGGGGTGAATATGGCTTGTTTTGACAGTTGATCCACTATAACTAGGATGGTGTCGAAACTGGAGGAAGGGAGTTTTTTGATGAAGTCCATAGAAATTGAATTCCATGGGCACTCTGGGATAGGAAGTTGTTGGAGGGATCCATATGGTCTGTGACACTGTGGTTTGGATGCAAGAATCACAGAATTTTTGTATGTCGGCATAGATGTTTGGCCAGGTATAATGTTTCTGTACGAGTTCTAGTATCTTATTTCGACCCAGATGTCCCGCTAGGACATAGTCGTGGTGATACTGGAGAACTCAGAGGTGTAAGTTAGTATGATCCAGAACATATATTCTGTTGTAGAGTCTGAGGAAACCTGTGTCATCTTTTGACCAACGTTCTTCTAGATAGAGTAAATGGTCGGAGATAGAGGAGTCAGAGGGAAGTGCTGCCAGGATATTGGAGTGGAGTCAGTTTTGGTCCCATATTGTGGCTGTGCAAAGTGTCAGAGTGGTGAGAATGGTTGCTCGGAGGGATGCTGCAATTTGTTCATGAGTAAAGACTAGATGGAAATTATGAGGGTTCACTAAAGCATAGCCATTATCTCCCTCTTCTGAGTAGACATCCCATTGTCTAGTGAGTGTGTCCAGTTTGGTGCCAAGATGTTTGGGTTGAAGCGAATTATGAGGTTGAATTGGGAGAGGTATTCTAACCATCTTGCTTGTCAGCACGTTAGGATCTTGGTTATCGAGAAATATTCCAAGTTCTTATGATCCATTACAATGTCAATTGGTGAAGTGGAACCTTCCAAATAGTATCACCAAATTTTGAAGGCTTTGAATATTGCAAGTAATTCTTTATTGTGGATGTCATAGTTGAGCTCCAGAGCAGAGAAAGTCCAGGAATAGAAGGCTACAGGGTGGATCTTATTATCTTTAGTCATAATGGAAAGAATAGCAGCAAGAGCATAGTCTGAGGCATTGGTTTCCATGATGAGTTATGCATCTGAAACAAGGATAGGAGCAGAAATGAAGGCTTGTTTTAGGGTATTAAATGCCATCCTATATTTGTTGTCAAAATTCCACAGTGTTCTTTCTAGTAAGATGAGTGAGCAGAATGACTATGTCTGAATAATTGAAAATGAAATGTCTATAGAAGTTAGTAAATCCTAGGAAAGATTGGATATCCTTTATTTTTTTTGGTTCCGGCCACTCCTGAATGGTTTTTACTTTAGTGTTGGACATAGTTAAGCCAGATGGTGATAGAACATAGCCTAGATATTCCACAGAATCTGAATGGAATTTGCATTTTTCTGCCTTCACATACAATCCTGATTTTTGGAGTCTTTTCAATATCTCTTTAACGTGGCTCTAGTGTTGAGTGATATCATCAGAGTAGATCAGGATATTGTCTAAGTAGACTACTATGCACATGTCCAGGAGGTCAGAGAATACATCATTCATAAAGTGTTGGAAGGCAGCTGGAGCATTAGTCAGTCCAAACAGCATTACTAACCATTCAAAAGCTCTATAGTGAGTTTGGAAGGCAGTTTTCCATTTGTCCCCTTTGGCAATGTGGACCAAATGGTATGCATGCCAGAGGTTGATCTTGGTGTAAATACAAGCCTTTCAGGGGGAATCTAAGAGGTTGGAGATGAGGAGAAGTGGGTATCAGTCCTTTTTCATAATTTTGTTGAGTCCACGGAAATCTACACAGAGCCAGAGTGACCTATCTTTTTTCTTTATGAACAGGACCAGTGCTCTGTGAGAAGAAAACATTGAGCAGATGAACCCATTGGTCAGGTTTTCATCAATGAATTCTTTTAATACTTCTTGTTCAAATTTGGATAAGAAGTAGATAGTTCCTACTGAAGGATAAGAATCTTTTTCTAGATCAATCCACAGATCGTAAGGACAGTGAGGAGCAAGTGTTTCTACTTTGGACTTACTAAAGATATTGGTGTACTCATGGTATTCCTCCAGAATGGAAGAGAGGTTGATTTTTTCAGAGATGGTAGTGGAATTGGCCTGCATTGTGGAATAGAATTGGAGAGGAAATGTTGTTGAGCTTGTGAGATGCAAGGCCCAGAGTAGGGCTGGCACATTGATAATCGCAATATGAGGTTGCTTGGGGTTAGATGGGAATGTCTCAGATGAGGTGAACTGCAGAGGAGTTTCCACTAGAGAGAACAGAGGATTTACCAAGGTTTCAACAGGAGGAACAAGAGCCAAACTTTGAAGTAAAGACAGTGGTTGAAAAGATATTGACCCAGAAACCTAGTCAATCAATGGATTGTAGCAGGTAAGCCAAGAGTGACCTAATACCAGAGAACAACAAGAATCAAGTGGAGTGACATAGAAGTCAAGAGCTATGTATTCACTGGAGGGGAATTTTACAAGCAACAATACTATCTCAGAGATAATATTATTTGAGGTTCTATCAAACAAGCACAGTTCCACAGGTGGAGTAGGAGTAGTAGACAGAGAATGTCCACAAGCAAAAGCAGAGTCCAAGAAACAGTATGTAGATCCAGAGTCTACTAGCATTCAGATGGGTATAGGCTGGAGATGGTCCAAAGCATACACCAGTGGAGAAACAAGGGGTATACAAAGAGAATTGGGATCAGAAAGAGCAGATGCATTGAGATGCATTAGACTTGTAGTTGCACAAACAAGTTCAATGTAACCCCTAGTTTGTGCTGAGTCTTGGGAGCCACACTCTAGTTTTCCAAGAGATTCTCAGGGAGCAGAGTCTTTTGTTCCTCCAGAATAGTTAGTTATGCCCTTATCAGTTGTTTTCTAGAGCATCCATCTACTTTGTGGTCCTTCAATCTGCAATACAGGAAGAGGTTATTGTCGATATGGCATTTATGCTCATTACCATTGAATTTACTGTCTCTGCCTAGTTTGTTGGAGAGGTCAACACACGGAGTAGATGGAAATGGCAATCTAGTGATGGAAGATGATGATCTGGGGGGTCTCAGGGAATTCTGAGAAGGCATGGTCTATAGCAGATTTGTGGATGACTGGGGATGAGACAGAGCAGAGCTTTGTGAGGAGGCAGAGTACTAAGTCATTTTACCCTGTTTTCAGTGATGGCTGTTTGCTACCTCCTTCTCTGTGTTCCAGAGATGATCTCATTTGCAGTTTCGTTCCCAGTAGCAATTGTCAAAGGTGATTGCTAGTTGGTACATGGCATGAAAGGAAGTGGGTTTTCCCTGTTCTCAGTTTGCTATCAGATCCTGGAGGTGATTTGGCAATCCCTGATAGAAATGATGGCATAGAACTGTATCACCCCAGTTTAACTTGCATGAATTCCACATTGTAAGTGGCAATCTTATCTCCTGGCTTCATGCAGAGGTTGTTGATATCACAGTTGTGCTATGGACCAGTAGTCACATACTGTATGGTTTACCACTACACCAAAAGGGCGATGTTAGTAAGGCTACTTGCTAACGAGGGTCCAGCTATTTATGTAGTTCATTTGAACAGGTATTTTGTTATACCTCCATGATACTATTTAGTAGTCACTTTTTGTGACAGTCGATAAGATTGATGGCATCCTCTACTGGGTCCAAGAGTCCAAAATAGACCCAGAGTTCGTTCACAAAAAGCTACCAAGTGGAAAGCCAGAGTTATGCATAGCTGAGGTCTTCCTGTTGTAGTATGACTTTGAACCAATCTTGCACTACACCAGAGAGGTAGGTTATCGTGAAATTGATTTTCTCTTTATCGGTAGGAAATTGTAAAGAATTGGCATAGAAATAGAGTCAATACTAAAATAGGAAGTAGTTAAGTTTGTGAGGATCAGAACTGTTGAAGGTGTTCAGAATGCAGGCCTTCGATTGGTGAGGCTTTGGTGCTGATCCTCTGTTAAGGTTTTCTGATAATTGTCAGAGAGCCTCAGCTAACTAATTGTTAGTAGGGTTATGGTCAGCAACAGGAGGTGAAGTTTGGAAAATGGGGGTAGGAACAGGAATAGGGGCATTGATCTAGTCCAGGTCATCATCAATATGAGGAATAGTGACAGAATCCACATTATGGAATTCCAAAGGCTCCACCAGAGGTAAGAATAACCAAGAGTGTACTAGAGTACAAGGTGTCCCTGAGTGGAGACATCTCGACCTCCTTGGGAGGCCAGAAGTAAAACGACCAATAGTTCAGTCAGCAAGAGGAATAGAGTTACTCCTGGAAGAGGGAGCTGTAAACTGGCAAGACATCAGAAAGAAAACACAACAGAAACCAGTATGAGTCTGTAAATTCTGTCAAGAATGGAATAGCAGAGGACAGAGGAGCAAAGTAATAGATAGGAGTATACTCTGGAACAGAGTAATGTACTATGTTGGAGAATAAATATTACTTAGTGATGGTGTAAACTCCAAAAGAAGACTCTGGCAGAAAGTGAAAAATGTCAGAGTGGAGTACAACTTGATGAATGACCTTGGCTTCAACTTATGTGTTGCACCCCAGTTTTCAGTTGTGATGTTGGTTGTATATTTTGGAGTGGAGAAAGGTCATCAGAGAAGAGGTCCTAAGGAAGTAGAATAGGAATCTGGAGTGGACAGAGAAGTAATTAGGACCAGATGACGTTAATTTACAAACTGAGGAAATATAATTTGCAGAATATAACATATATATACAGTAGATACTCTTCTGTATTTCCTACACTTTACTAATTGTATCATTCCCTTTTTTCTGTCATGAGTTATCTCAACCATGACTAAGAAATATGACATGGACTGGAGTTGAACTCTGGACTGATAAGGACTTGTAGAATAAATATGGACAAACAATACAAGAATGTATAAGTAGTGTAGCAGAATAAAGCAAGGACTCTATTGAGTTCTCTTCTAACCCTGAAGAGCTCCCTTGATCCTAACCTAGGATTAAGATCTTAAAGTTAGTCACTAACATCTTCCTCAACTTTCATATCATCCTCAAGTCTTTACTTGAGTATTGCAACCTGAGTTATTCCTTAAGGTCGTAACAATATGGTTCTGATATTTCATAAAACAGATAAAGTAATCAACAGCCTTGCCCTCACTGGGAAAAGGAATAGAGACTATTGTATATTTATCGTCATCTTTGGGTGAGTAGGAGCTGAATATGTTTGATAGCTTTTGTACAAATGCTAACCAATCCTCCAGGAAATCTAAATTATGGGATAGGTCTGGCTTATTAATGAAAGGTTCAAGGTAGTCTAATACAATACCCTATAAGTAGGATATTGCAAAGAATACTTTGTCAGCATTATCAGTGAATTCCCCTTCACAAGCACAGAAGTAAATTTGGCACTAGAATACAAATGCACAGTTTTTCAGGCCCTCTACCACTGAAAGGATCAGGTTCCTTAATTACCTGAAGTTTTTTGTGAGGGCAGTTACTTGCCTGTTGTATGATCATTAACAGGGCAGTCTGTAGTTTCAGATTTGTCATTTCTACATGTGGGCTCAGCACTTGAGCTTCTGAGGAACCTAGGGGTCCTGTCAAGGGTTCTAATTGTTCAATGGACATCTCTTCTGTTATTCCTTTAGCTGTCTCTTCCAACAGTTCTAGGAATACGAGATATTGGTTTCTTGCTTATAATGTAGTAAAAGGTCGTTCTACCAGCATTATGGTAGATTCTCTGGGGGGTGCAGGGCAGAGGCTATCACATTTTGTGCAATGTTTGAGTCAGGGGTCAGGATTGGGGTTTTGCAACATGTTGGCAGGGAAAGATTCTGGTATGTAGAGGAATTTTAAAAAGTTTTGTTCTACTATCAAGTAGGGACTCCAAATTCCACCTTGAGGGCTTGGTGTTTGACTTGGGGTTTGGACTAACCTCTACAATGGCCCTTTCTGTAAGAAAGCTAAACTCCAAGCCAGAATAAAGCCAACTGCTCTTTGTTCAGCGATTAACAAAGAAAACTCGATAGAGTTCCTGTTAGATTTTCTACACTACTTATACAACTACTACATGGTCTGTGCACTACTTTCCCATGCCTATCATGTGATGTGATGATGTGACTTCCTGTCATGTGACTGTGACTACATGACACTTGTGACATGACACTTTCCTGTACTCCCTTCTGTATAGTAAGTCCAAGATAAAAGAAAAAAAAAAGAAAAAAAAGAAAAAAAAATAATGACTTAACCGTTTTGCCAAGTTATGACACTTTCTTGATCAGCTCCAAACACTGAGTAATTAAATTCTGGGGGAGTTTACTAAAGGGAGAACAAAACTGGTATACTACTATGAATTCTTAGCTTATAACTAAAGTTCTAGGTAAACTAATGCAAGGCTTAGTATACACTAACTGGTGGTGTGACAACAGCTCACATAGGGTTATTGTGACACTATGTCAAGGAGATTGTGACAGGTTGCAAGAGTAAGGAGTTTTATACAAGAACTACAGAAAGAGAAAACTTGCTGTTCTTGTTCTTTCTGGACTATTAGAAATGTGACAACTGTTACTACTAGTATGACTAGAGGTGACAACTTGAGTCAGTATTTCTAAATAGATAAGTTCAATGATTCTTCTTTTCATTCTACTCTATTTATGTTCTGATCATTGTCTGAGAATTATCTAAGAATTATCCAGGAGTCCAATATTTCTGTCCTAGTCCAATCCAAAACCTTTATTTATATAAAAGCTATAAATAGCTTTCATTGTTGTTTTCTTCTCTTTCTTCTATTATAGTATCATTATCCATCAATTCTTGGAGTAACCATTTGTTGTCACTCTATGATTAATAATATTGATAATCCCATCCCATATCTGTTAGGGAACCACTCAGAGGTAATCACCCTTAAGCTAGTGTGAGATTCAAGTGGGGTATATCTACATACACTTGCTGATATATACTATAATAGATGGTCAGGCACATAGGCACCAGGTACCAACCTATAATTGCACATTGTCCTAAATATAGAATAGAAGGCATCGCACCACATGATACAGACAGGAGAAGCCAGGAATGATGGGAATGTGATACATGAACTGTTAATGAGCCACTAATAGATTCAGGCCCTCAGAACTTACTAAGTAATGCCCTAGATATTGTCCTTTTACAATATCCAAAATACTATATCTAATACTTGTATCACAGTTGCGCTATGGACCAGTGGTCACATACTGTATGGTTTACTACTGCACCAAAAGGGCAATGTTAGCAAGGCTACTTGCTAATAAGGGTCCAGCTATTTACGTAGTTCATTGAACAAGTATTTTGTTATATCTCCATGACACTATTTAGTAGTCACTTTTCTGTAACAACTATAGTATAGCAATCAGATGAATATGAGAGAGTTATAGCTCACCTCAGACATCATCTGGTGTGGTAGACAATTGAGTAAGAGCCTATGATAAACTAGCTATTATATTGGGAATAATATCTTGGATTTCATAATACAAACTGATAATGTAAAAGAAAGAAATAATGACATTGAGATGGCCTAGTTCTGTAAGATCTATAGACTATTTTAATAGTCACAAAATGCAGCATGAAATGGAAAATACTAAATATGGAAAGTTATTACATGCCTTTACCACCCTGGGACTAGTTTGCACAATTGAGTCCCTATCCTCTACAGGAAAGTCATAGAGTGTCACAGTTATCATGACAAGAGTAAAAAACAACTTTCAATACCTGAAGGTATACCTTATCCTAATTGACACTGTGAGAGCCATTGATAGTTTGCCCAATCAATGACTAGGATTACTTGGGTGGGCATCAATAGTATGTCACATTGGTCACAGTCCAGTGATTGACATGTGAAATGACAGTAAGAACTCGGTAGCTGAATTTCTGTCGTTTAATGAAGCTTGAACCATCATGAATAACTCTTTCGCTCCACCGGGGGAATCTTCCGCTGACTTATACAATGAACGGACCATCATTGATGGCCTTTTTCTTGGTGCTATAGCCTATGGTGAGTTTCAGCCTGTTTCTTCGAGAAGGGTCTGATCGTTCTATCTAATTCTTGGAGGCGTTCACCTCACTCTATTCATCTGGTGTTTCCATTTACTCCTCTTGAAAAGAAAATCTCGATCGGAATACCTTCTCATGATTTATGTTATCCTCTTGTTCATCATGGGCAATATTGGCAATGGGACTAACATCAAGGTCGGGGAATTGACATTCGTGGACAACAGGGATGTTGAGGGAGGGCCCAATGAGTATTTCTCTGAAGGAGGTGGCCCGATCGGCCTTACGTGCAACGTCATCTATATCATCAACACTTGGTTTCAAGATGGTTTACTGGTGAAAAATCTATATATGGGTTCTCCTCAATTCATTCAATCTAGTCTCTAGTTCTATAGATTCTGGATGTTTTTTGCTCGCGGTGGCCGGTGGTACTTGGTACTCCTGCCAGGTGTCATGTTATTGGCATCAGTTGGTCAGTAGCCTCCTCAATGTTGATTGAATTGGATCACACTCATGTCCAGTAGCTCTCTCTCTCATTTTAATTATCATGCTTTGTATTCCAGGAATAACGTTATGGTCGATGATCAGCATCAACCTTGCCATCCCCTACTGGGCTATTTCTATTGCTCTAAATGTCATCATCACGGCTTGTATTGCGACCAAACTTCTCTACATGCGTTACCAGATGCGTCAGATCTCGGTTGGCTCAGGATCTGAGTATATATCTATTACTTCGATGATGATTGAGTCGGCTGCGATCTACACCGCAAATGGCTTGATCTTCCTGGTCAGTTACGCTGTCAACAGTCCGATTCAGAACCTCGCCCTTCCTGTCCTCGGTCAAACTCAGGTATGCATGTTG
>Ga0153962_1000111_pt1 | contig 15374 bp, 20 predicted proteins | sample TSFL046MetaG_FD_106657 | JGI IMG/M metagenome (GOLD analysis project Ga0153962, IMG submission 106657) | Attine ant fungus gardens microbial communities from Florida, USA - TSFL046 MetaG | ecosystem: Host-associated > Fungi > Mycelium > Unclassified | place: USA: Florida, Withalacochee...
TTCGGAGAATCTGCCTGGGACTTTATTTCCGCTATTTTCGAATCTGGGTGGGATCAACTATACTCATCTGGTGTTACCTCTATCAGGGACAATGTCAAAACTCATTTTGGCAACATCAAGAACTATGGTAACAATACCCTTGACAACTCCACCCCCAAGGAAGCTATCAACCAAAAAATTCTTCCTCCAATTCCACCCTATCCTACTAAAAAACAGATGGAAAAATCAAAAATACATGGCAAAATGGCTCCTACCCCTTCCTATGCTCAGGCTGCCAATTCATCAGTGAATATCCTCAAAATAAAGGAAGCATTTCCTGCACTTCCAAACAAGAAGATCATTGAGATCTATAATGCTGCATTCTCTAAACCAGGACACAAGGATAAAAAGATTCAATTGACCACTAAGGGACCTTCTCAAAAACAGGTCATAGTACCTGCTTCTACCAATCTTACTAATACTATCATGGAAAAAGCTAACAATCATGTTTTCCAGATCAACAATTTATTGAAAAATATTAAGTTGACACTAAGAGCAGAATTCATTTGTCCTTGTTCCAGTAGCATTTCTATAATCACTAACAACATCCCAAACCTGAGCAATCTTACTATTATGGAATGTTACCTCAAATCAATTGAGGGAGCCAATAATAATGAAATCCTTGTCCCTTGTCTTTCTTAGTCCAAGTTGTATCTTAAAATCACTAGTATACTGTATGTTCAACCTAATAAAGAAAAACTTACTAGCAAAGACATCACCAATTTTATTGGCCATTTAGAACTTTTTGAATTAATTTCCTTTGCAGCTAAACCAAGAATTATCAAAGCTTCCCCCAAATCTGATATGACTATCATTTAGTTTGACATATGGGACTCTTAAAGTGGCTTTATCACAAATGGTCACTTACTATTTGTGATGGGTGCTTTGATACTTTAAAGAGTTCAAAAATGCGAAGTTAGACAAGTGACAAAAGATGTTGTTAAGTCTAAGGTCTAACCCTCAGACAGAGAGTCCTTATATACAGAATTATGATAGTCTGTGTACTAGGACAGATCATTACATGCTACTACCTATTGTTCTACATATAGTAGTGCCTTTGTACTTAAAATAGTGATAACTTAATCTTATGGAGGCTATCCTTTGTTCTAAGAAAAGAACAGATGACTATCTATAGGTAATTAATGAAGTCTATGTAGAAATATTAAGGCCTTTATATCTCCACTAATATTAACCACCTTGAGGTCATTCTAAACTCATTCTGAGCATCATGAAGAAGGCTTCTGCTGGGCCTAGAACTGAAGCATTGATCATGGCAGTTTCTGAGATATTAGTGATTTAATAAATGGTAACATAGTAGTTAATAGCTGATCTGCTTAATATCTCAGCCAATATTGATCACCTTGAGACATGACTAGCATTGATCAAAAGGTCTTTTCAAGGGCTTTCTGTAGCCATTGAGACCATGGGAATTGTCAAAGAATTGATGGAGACATGGCTGAATGAAGTTTGTGATAATAAGAGAACACTGATGTCTGTAAATTAATCCCTACATGCTCTACTGACTATCCTTGAGACTTATTAATAGTCATAGCAAAGGTCAGCCTAACTAGGAATTGAAGTCTCTTGAGTGGCACAGGCAATGTCTCTGCATTAGGTAATAACCTAATCCTTGGAATCAACACTACCTTACCTCTAAATCTCCTGTCTTTGCTGATAATCCTGCACTAGAGCATCTTTCTCCTTATATTCAACACCACCATTCTTGTCCCATTACAAAGTTCTTCTCCTGGTTTCTTAATAAAATCACTAGAGAGCCAAGCTTGAGACAGAGTAAAGCAGGAGACAATCCACTAGCATTGAGTTGTTGAAGAAACTCTGCAGGATAGATATAGTGCATTCCATCTTCTTTAGATACAAAGTCCATACTTTTTAGTATATGAACCTCTGCATTTGTGTTGAACTGTTGAAAAATGGCCTCATTAATATTATGTACTTCATCATTTCTAGAACAGAGAATAATATGATCCAAGAAGTACTGGTCATCTCGAGGTCTTAGGTTGCCAATTCCTAGATAGATCCTATTAATAAGAGTATTGAGATTAGTATGAACCATAGACTGAGAAACCTGAATCATCTTATTGTTATTCATAGTTGATTTAGTACCAATCTCCAGCAACTACTGAGCATATTGATTATCAGCATCAGAGTGACCTAAGCATATATTCTGTCTGAGATACAAGAACTTGATATGTTTCCATAAGTTTTCTCTGCAAAGAGATGCTACTACCACTTGTTGACATATTCCTTTGGGCACTATAGGCAAAGTCTAACAAAAATCTTCTCCAAATACCACTGTAATTTCACCAAATAGATGATTATTCTAGATAATATGTCAATTCAAGAACTATCAGGTGCAAGTAATTACTTACTTTAAGCAAGTTTCTTAGATATTGATTAACAGCATTCATATCATACTTGTGCTGCATAGGAACTTCATCCTAAATGATAACCCTAGTTTGTTAGAGGACTGGGAACATGCAACTATTGCATTTGAGTCCAGCCATAGAGTTTTCATGGATAGAAAGAGGAATCTTGAAACATGAATGAGATGTTTTTTCTCCATCCAACAAAAGAGTAGTAATCTCAGATGATGCTATACACAGTGCTATCTGACCTCTCCTTCTAACCTTAGCAGTAATAGTGTTACACAAAAATATCTTCCCACAACTACCAGCAGCATGAATAAAGAAAAGATGACCCTGATTGTTGGTGATAGACTCCAGAATAGCATTAAAAGCAATAGCTTGATCAGAATTAAAGATTGCTCTTTGTTTATTCACCAAAGTAGCCATTTCATCTACATCATAATGCTCAGCCTGCAAGAGAGGATTGAGTATTCTATGAGTCCACTGTTGCTGTGGAAGAGGCACTGGTGAAAAATTAGCAAGACTTCTTTCCATTCTCACAAGTATCTTATTGAGATCCCAAAGGCTATAATCATTCTTTGGTATTTCCTGGTCAGCTTAGTAGTAGTTCATATGATGTAGTTTATGCTTGACATCATCATATAGTCCAGCCTTGAATTGATCCCAGAGAAAATGAGGCTTAGCCATTTCATCAGTTAGCAAGATAACTGCCAACAACTGATGACATGCCATTCTAGGTTGCATTGCAATTGCTTCCTCCAAGCAAATCCTCTACTCATAATCATTTTCCAGTAGTTCTCTTGCCATATATGTCTTCTTGAATATAGCAAACACTTATCTATTCTAGGGTTTTAGATACTCTCAACTTTTTCTACCCTCAAATATAGTCAAAAGAAGTCATAAGAAAAACTGCTTTCCCTTTGATAGTGATACAAAGTATATTCTTCTAATCACCTTGGCCCATTATTTTGGATACCATGACTTAGCTTTAGCATTTCAAATATAGTGCTGAAGGAACTGTTAGTAGATAAGGCCTAAACCATTATTATATATAGAGTTGTAGTCAAACTAAGCAATGAGTTGAGTTTTCTCTACATTTTGCCTAGCTAATACTTTATTGATAGTCTGGTGTGCATAAAAGTTAACATAGTGTTCATTGGGAAGATAGATAGGAAGACGTTGAACTACTAGTGACTCTCCATGCATATTGAATTCAAAGATCTTCCAGCAAGCTTCTGTTAGACTAATAAACTAACTATTCAAATGAGCCTTGATTTCATTCTACATCCCATTGTTAAGACTCTAGACCTCACAGTTGAATATGTGTTTCAACTTAAAGCCTATATCTAACACTTGATATCTTTATGCTCCTTGTTAAAGGATCTGGTTAAGGTTTTCAGTGAAGTTATACTGGAGAAGAGATATCAACAAGACTTTGAGTAGCACCCTTGAGGTTATTCTTGGACAAATAAGAGTACCAATCCCTCGAAGTAATAGGAATACAGGGAGGAATACAAAAAGAGAGAATTTGCTGTTCCCTTCTCTTTCTGGTCTGTATTTATCCTAACTAGGTATTGTGACTACATTACAATATAGTAATACTAGTTGTAACTATGAGTGACTAGTTAAGTGATAGTCCAGTGACAAAAGTGATGAGGGTGACAAGTTGAGTTAGTGTCTAATAATGGGTTAGTCCAATGTTATCCCATTTAGCACAGGTCCAAAAATAGAAGAAAAAGATAGTCCGAGATTTCTTCGAAGAGTCCTGTTCATTCTGTGAGTCCATTATCTCTTAGAGTCCTCAGACATTCAATACATTATTGCATTGTAATGTTCTTATCTAACATTGCCAACATCTCATCTACTAACCACTTGTTATCAGACCATGGCTGGTAATAGTTGTAGTCCCACTCAATTTTCATAACATCCATTGCTAATCTCCATTGTTGCTTTATTAGGACCCTTATAGATATACTTGCTCAAATACTTGACAGTCCCCAATTTAGCAGAGATCTCTATATTAATGTAATAATCAAAGAGAAGAAGAAGTTGAGAACAATAAGAGACCATATATTAATTGGTGAATCTAGCTCTATTGCATTCAAAAACCAAGCCATTGTCAGACCTAGCATAGAGTAAATAACTGTCCTTAGCCCAATCTGTTCTTTCTCTATACTCCTTATAAAAGCATTTACTATATTTTCCATTAACTATATACTTGGCTTGGGATTGTCAACACCATATGGACCATGCAGCATATATTTGGTGACTTTTGCATAGAGAAGTGGCTGTAGTTGAGGATCAGGAAGTTAAGCTGAGATCATAAAGTTTATGTAATAAGAGTCTTGAATGTGATGTTGAGAATGCAAAAAGATAAGCAAGTAAATATAGGGAAGACCTCTCTTCTGGAACTCAATAGTGTAAATATGAGCTACTATAGTACCAAAGAAACTATTATTAATGAGCTTAAGGAATGCTTTCTTTTTTTGCTCAAAGATCCATAATACAATGTCAGGACAATCAGTAGCTGTTTGATTAGGAAAGAGACTGTTAATAATTTCTGGCTATTTGGGATTAGCAGTCATGGTAAGGAAGAGATCTGGTTTGTGGAAGTGTCTGTAAATAGCTATAGTATTCTGGAACAACTAGGTCATAAATCTAGGACTCCCTACATAAGAAGAGGAAAGAATGAGTTTGTGTTCCAAAGGCCCAACATTTTCTCCATTATGCCTATCATACACAGCAGCATTCTGTAGTCTTTGGTAGAACTCAGATCTAAGAGTATGTTAATGTGTTCTGGCCTAGTTGAGTTTCCTCTGCTCACGATCTGCCTATACATTAATAATAAACTGCTAGAATAGCTTTCCACCATAGAAGAGAGGTGGCTGGGGACTATCTCTGATATGAAAACAATAGGCATAGTAGCACATGTCAGAAATAACTTGTGAGCAAGCCTGTTGTTATACTGCCAGCAAATTTGTAGTAGAAAGTAGCATTTGATACACATTATACCAATGAATTAGAATTTGCTCTAGAACCCATTATCAGTTCCTAGAACATACTAAAGTATTATATGAAATAGTAAGCAGGTTGAACTAGACCTAGAGTTTATGCAAATATCTTGGGAGGCAAGCAAGATAAGCTGGCATCAGGTTATAGATAGAGTTATTAAATAGAAACATTCTAGATCCACTTTGTATTGGATATATCTTATTAGAGATGGCATACTTGTACTCTAGAACCAGCAGTATACTAATGACAGACTTAGATAGATATGCTATTGATTGCAAATAAGCATTGATGGTATCAGATCAGATATATTTAGATAAATGACACTTAGGATGTGACTTAGAGATTTGGGACTGTGGTTAGAGCTTACTAACACTTGACAGGTAACTAAGAAGTTCTAAATTACAAGCCAACAACAGAGAGAAGAACATCAAAGAATAAAGAAGATTCTAGAAGAAAATAGCAAGAGAGACACATTATTGATGGGAAGGAGTCAGGAGAGAGATGTGTAATCAGTAGGATTTTGGGAGGACTTAGAGCAAGAAAAAGTCAAGGGAATTCTAAAAGTAGTAATAGTTTCCTTTTTATATTTTATTCCTTGAGTTTTAGAGCTTTGTAATAACTTTAATATAGTACCCAAGGCAAGATGAGGAGAAAAGAAAAACCTCTTGGTACTTATCTCCATCATCACTACCTCTGGAATTGTAAAATGTGAAACTATTGAGTGTAAGAGTTTGGAGTCAGTAGAATGTCTTGAGAAAAACATAGAATATACCTAGAACTTGATCTAGAGAGAAATAGCAGATGTAACTTGGGTAGGCTTTAGAGAGGACAGTAGGCTGGGAAAGCTTGGCTAGGTGTACACTTGGATTGTATCACACCCATAAGGTTTAGTGTTGGAGATGTAGACAAGGGAGCAACTAAGTATAGAGGATCCATGAGTAATCAACTAACTGTATTTTCCAAAGGAGCTTTTGTCATAGTGTGTAAAGATTAATACCTTAGGGAGGTTATGTGATGACAAACTAGAGAGATCTTATACTCTTTTCATAACAACCAAACACAAATTTTATTTGAGTTGCATATAATTCTACTTTTCTAGTTACTTATAACCTTCATCTTTGATTATTTCCCCTTGAACCTTTAGCATGCAATTGAGAGCTGGTACAACATTGTCTTATTTGTCCCAGTGTGCAATTCCCTTTAGCACTCTTTCACTAGGAAAGTTGAGATGATGAGGTGCTCGCCTTTGTATGGCAGAACAGTACTAAAGAAAGAAGAGAAAAAAGTCAAAAAGGAAAAAATAGTGGTAATCCTAGAGAAAGAAAGAATTGTCAGATGGGCAATAGATAATAAAGAAGATTGGGAAAGAGAAGAGGAAATTAAAGAGAATCACAGGAAAATCAAAGAGTTGGCCCCAAGGAAATTTCTAAAGTAGAGAAAAGTGTTTGGGAAAGTAGAGTTGAAGAGAATGCCAATCAGAAAAGTTTGGGATCATACTATTAAGCTCAAGGAGATATTCAAACTATAAAAGGAAGGAACCTATTCTCTATCCAAAAATGAGAGAGAAGAAGTCCAGAACTTTGTGGAGAACCAATTGAGAAAGAAATACATCAGACCATCAAAATTCCCTCAGACGTCACTAGTTTTCTTTATGGGTAAAAAGGATGGTAGCAAGAGGATGGTAATAGACTACTGTAACCTAAATGATTAGACAATAAAGAACAACTATCTACTTCCATTAATTACAGAATTAATCAACAATATAGGAAACAAGAAAATCTTTACCAAAATGGATCTAAGGTGGAGGTTCAATAATATAAGGATAAAGGAAGGGAATGAGTAGAAGGAAGCATTTACAACATATATGGGATTTTTTAAGCCAATAGTCATGTTCTTTAGGATAACAAATTTGCCAGTCATATTTCAGGTAATAATGAACAAAATCTTAAGAGACTTGATAAATAAAGGAAAAGTAGCAGTGTTTGTAGATGATATACTGGTAGGGACAGAAACTGAGAAAGGACATAATGAGATTGTGGAGGAAATACTGAAAAAGTTGGAGGAAAATGACTTGTATATTAAGCCAGAGAAATATGTGTAGAAAGTAAAGAAAATCAGATTCCTAGGAGTAGTTATAGAATCCAATGGGATAAAAATAAAGGAAGAAAAGGTAGATAGAGTGCTTAGTTGGCCAGAACCAAAGAATGTAAAAGATATCAGAAAATCTTTGCACCTCGCAAATTATTACAGGATGTTCATTAAGGATTTCACTTGAGTAGCAAGGCCAATGAACATATTAACAAGAAAGAATGTAAAGTGGCAGTAGGGGCAAGAGCAGTAGAAAGCATTTGATGAGTTAAAAAGGGTCTTCATGACAAAGCCAGTATTAGCAGCCCCAGATTTAGACAAAGAATTTAGGATAAAAGCTGATGCTTCAAACTATGTAACAAGAGGAGTACTGTCAATAAAGTACTCTGATGAAATGTGGAGACTAGTTGCTTTTATTTTAAAATCTCTTAGTGATACCAAAAGGAATTACAAAATACATAATAAAGAGATACTAGCAGTAGTTAAATGTTTGGAAGCATGAAAACACTTCTTGGAAGAAGCAGTAATTAAATTTGAGATCTAGATGGATGTTATGAGAGCCCCAAGAAGGAAATAGTTTCCCACACTGTTACACCATTAGAGAATTTTCTGTGGAAAAGTAGCATGGGATAAAAGTTATAACCCTAGGTTTCACTATTGGAACCCACTCTAGAGAACTCCTACAAGCCCCAGACATAATCTAGACCCAAAATTGGATACTTCTCTTAGGTAGTGAACGAGCTACCACATGCTAGAATAGTATATACCTCAGGAGGCAAGACTGATGAGCTAGCATCAGGTTTCTCAGATACAGACTATCAATATTGAAGCTCTAGAAATCAGAGGCTCAGAGATATCTTTGGAATGTGAGATAATTTCAATCTAGAGCGGACTTAGACTAATATGACACCAAGACAGTAGATCAAAAGTCTATTAGTAACTAGTGATTCCATCACTACTGGACTTAGTCAAGAAATGGACGCGCCACCAGACGACAATCATATCGCTGATGCTAGAACACACTGTCATGTGTTTCTAGACCGTATTTGGAGTAGAAGGAAGCCGGTTTGGGGTTTGGGGAATGATGGGCAGGAGTGAAGTATGGAGGTGGAACAGGATCACATGGTCATGTCTGTGAGGTATGGAGGACAGGAAGGTAATGGCTGTCATAGCCACATAGTAGTGTCATAGAGGAGAGATGCGAAGGAGAGTGGTAGAATGAAGAGTTTCCTTTTCTATTTCTTTTTAATTGAGTCTCTAACATTTGTAATATTCTAATATATTTCTCAGAGTGGAGATTGATGGAGACAGCTTCCTTGGCCCTTGTCTTCATCTCAGAAGCTCTTGAGGTTGTAAATGTGATTCTCTTGAGTGTGAAAGGGGTGATCTTGGTGAGAGGTTAAGTTAGTGAATATTCTCTATCATATACTCTATTCTTTCTGGAGCCAAGATGCAGTGGTCACTCGGGCAACCTTCTATGGAATAGCAGGCCTAAAAAGCCTGGCTAATCATTAACTCAGATCGTATCACACCCATAAGGTTTGGTGTGGGGGTGCAGATGAGGACTTGATTGAGTGTGGTAAGGCCCATGAGTAGTTTACTGACTATTCTATTAGTAAGCTTGTTACAGTGTGTAAAGGTGGACATCTTAGGGACACCATGCGAGGCGGATCTAGATTGAACCTACCATCATTTTGACTATTTTTACATTACAGATAAGCTGCACTTCATATTTTAATTTCTTTCTAATACCCCCACTTCCTCCTTCTCCCCACGAACCCTTTAGCATGCAATTGGGAACTGTCACTGCCCCCTTTTCTACTTGCTAGTCATAGCTAAATTCCCTTTTGCCCCTTTCAACATATTTGAACATTTGATTTACAGCATCAAGACACATAATGGGATCAAGATATAAATAGTGTGGGAACTTAAGTAAGCAAACCATGTGACCAGAGTCATATGACCACAGAACATTCTGGAAAGACTTGTGACTATAGGACTTTAGGGTACAGCCACTTGTAAAGTAGTATAAGTAGTAGCTCAATCCAATGAAGAACTCCATTGAGTTCTTTTTGAACATCTACCTAGGGTGATTACTAAGAGCTATCACAGCCCTTCAATAACAACAGATCACAAAAATCTTGAATACTTTATGAAAGTACAAAAGTTAAATTGAAGACAAGCAAAATGAGCTTTATACCTATCTAGGTTCAACTTTATGCTAAAGCATGTTCCAGGGAGTAAGATGGGAAAAGTAGACAGTCTAAGTAGGAAACTAGACTAGAAAATTGGAGTAGAAAAGGACAACGAGAATGAGACATTGGTAAAACATAGTTAGGGTGAGAAAGGCAGAAAAGATAGAAATTATTGTGGAAAGAGTAAAGTTACTAGTGAAAATAAGGTAGTCTAAAGTAAAAGATGATGAAGTGGTAAAAGCAAAGAATGAAATGAAATGGGCAGGAGTGAAAATGCTCAGAAATGAGAAATAAAAAGAAGTAGAAAACATAATATACAAGAAAGGAAAGGTATATATACCCAAAGATAACAAGTTGTGAGCAGAGATCATCCAACTAAATTACAATATGCTAGTGAGAGGACATAGAGGACAATAGAAGACAGTAGAGTTAGTCACTCAAAACTTTTGGTGGCCAGGAGTAACTAAAGAGGTAAAGCAATATGTGGAGGAATACGATGTTTGCTAAAGAAGCAAAAAACCACACAGAGTAACTGGCAGAAAAGTTAATGTCTAATTCAATATCTAAGAAGCCTTGAACATATATATTGGCAGATTTTATTACAAAGTTGCCCTTAGCTCAAGGATATAATAGTATTCTAGTAGTGATAGATTGATTAATTAAGATAGTTCACTTTATACCAACTACAGAGAAGATATCAGTAGAGAGACTAGCTAGGTTGTTCAAAGACAATGTATGGAAGTTACATGGGTTACCTAAGAATATTATTTCTGATAGAGGACCCCAATTTGCAGCAGATTTGATATGAGAGTTAAATAAAATGTTAGGGATTAAAAGTAAGATATCGATGGCATTCCACCCTCAGATAGATAGATAAATAGAGAGGGTCAACTAGGAGTTGAAACTGTATTTAAGAATGTTCATAGGCAAGAACAATAGCCAGAATAGTTGAGAACAGCAGAGTTTGTATACAATAATAAGGTACACTCTAGTACTAGAATGTTGTTCTTCAAGGCAAATTATGGACAAGACCCAAGAGTGGGATTTGAGAGAAGGAAAAAGGAGAAATATGAGGGAGCAGAAAGATTTTTGTAACAAAAATAAAGAAGATCCAAGAAGAGGCAAAGGTAGCACTAAGCAAAGCACAGGAAAAAATAAAGAAATATGTGAATAGAAAAAGAGTAGAAGTTGATGAGTATAAAGTGAGAGACTTAGTAATACTAAGTACTAAGGATCTGAAATATCAAATGGTTAGGAGGTGAACAAAGAAGCTGATAGAGAGATTTGTAGGCCTATATAAAATTAAGAAAATTGTATCATCAAATGCAGTTGAATTAGAACTACCTAGTATAGTAAAAAATACATCTAGTAGTTAATATGAGTAGAATATGCAGATACATAGGACAAGTAGAGGGGAAAAAAAAGAAGTAACCAATGCTAGTAATAATTGAGAGAAAAAAAGAATAGGAAGTAGAGAGAATTTTGAATAAGTGGCAAATTAGAGAGAAGGACAAATATCTGGTAAGGTAGAAAGAATTTAACAGCAGAATCAGACACTTGGAAAGAAAGAAAGAATCTGGAAAATGCAAAAAAAGCAATTGAGAAATTTGAAAAGGAATATCAACAAGACATAGAAGAAGTAAACTAGTAAGAAAGAGAAGAAGGGGTATTTGAGAGAAGAGAATTGCCAGGAAGATTTACAGCAAGGAAGTTATTTGGATGATCAGATAAAAGATACAATAAGGAATATTAGGGAAGATTAGAAAAAAATTGAAGACAATAGAAAGGAGAATGGCCTAAGAAAAGAAGAACAATGGAAACAATTAAGGAAGAAGAAGAAGTTGAGCAAGAAATTAAAAATTAGAGAGTAAACAAAAGAAGATAACAATAGGATGGGGAATATAGTTGACCCATACCACAAGTTATAAGGAATTTCTTAGGACAAGAAAACTTAAAAGGAAGGTAGTATTATGACTTGGCAAAATGGCTAAGTCATTATTTATATTTCTCTTTTTTTTTTGGACTTACTATACAGGAGGGAGTGTGGAAAAGTGTCATGTCATAGGTGTCACAGTCACATGAAATAAAAATAAAAATAAAAAGTTATGATGTCACATCACATGATGTCATATGATGAGTATGGCAAAGTAGTACACAGACCATATAGTAGTTATATAAGTAGTATAGAAAATCTAATAGAAACTCCATCGAGTTTTCCTTGTCAACTTGGACTTGAAGTAGATTTAAGTCACCTTGGCTAAAGTCTTACAAAAAGCCACAGCTCATGCCTGCTCTATCTCTATACTCAAGGTTAGCTTACTCTCTATCTCCTCAAATGTCTTGCAAGCTATCTATTATCTTAAGAATGCCACTAGGAATTGCAGAGATGCTACTAAAGAGTATGATCATTTGACTACCATCTATAAGGCTAGACAGCTTCTAGATCCACTAGGTGAACTGGTTTGCAGGTTTCTAAGTTGCTTGTAGCCTATAGTTTTTTTATCCTGTAAATGAGCTCTTATAAATCTATTGTGGTACTTGTACCTTCTAGAGGGATCTCTTCCCTTTCAGTTATAAGCTTTTTTAAGTCTTCTTCTAAGGCATCTAGAAGTCCTTAAACCTCTTTAGTAAAGTCCATTTTCTTTTTAGAAAGATAGGGTATAACTTGAAAGGCTGCCACTTTGTTTTGCAAGACCAATCCATCTAGCTTAGCTAAGATATAGACACTTTTATGTAGTTTTCTTACTACCACTATAGGTCCTAGGTATCTTAGCTTTATTTTCTTATCTGCAGACATTTTTACTGCTGAGTTCTTTACTAAGACCAGGCTTCCTGGTTTTAGATCAAATTCTTGTATCTTATGCTATAAATTTTTTTCTAGCTGTAAAGTCCTCTATATCTTTTCCTTAGTCATTTTCTCTTTCATTTCTTCTACATGGGCTATATGTTTTGTAAGTGCAGTTGCTTGTAATCCTATAAGTTCCAATCTAGATAGCATCCTTTCTGGATATCTGACTAACTAGGTTACTTCTATGATATCTAGAGGTAAGTGTCATGACTTGACAAAACAACTAAGTCACTATTTATATTTTTTTTCTTTTGGACTTACTACACAGGAAGGAGTGTGGGAAAGTGTCACAGTCACATGAAATAGAAAGTCACAGGGTGATGTCACATGATGGGTCATATGATGAGTGTGGAAAAACAGTACACAAACTATGTAGTAGTTGTATAAGTAATATAGAAAATCTAATGGAAACTCCATTGAGTTTTCCTTGTCAACTCCAACTTGGAGGGTAATTAAGTCATCTCAGGCTAAGTCACTACAGTAAGGTCAGTTGGACTCTAGTCATCATAAAGTAAGGTAAGCAACCTATCCCTTTTTTCATTGTGATTTTATCTATTCACATAACATGATATAAAGACCAAAACTATTTCTTTACGTCATCTTCTATGGCTTTATATAATATCTGTCTGAGGTCCCAGTAGGGCCTTTCTATAACTCTGTTTGCCTGTGAATTATAAGACAATATAGTCACTTCTTTTATATTATATTTCTTCTCTATTCATTTAATAGCTTTTTTGAAAAATGCACTGTTGTCTATGACAATTTTGACTAGGCTTCCTCATCTGCATATAATGTCTTCAAATAGCCACTGCCTAATAGACTTGGCATTCTCTTCTTTTAATACTCTAGATTCCATCCACAATAATAAATCACATTGATCATGTACTATTATATACTTGTATCTATTTGATGGCAGATTCATGTGTACAGTATCTACATGTAACACTTGAAATATAGATGGTGTATGTGTTACCACAGGAGGTATTTCTAGAGTGTGTTTCTATCTGATTGTTATGACTTGGCAAAACAGCTAAGTCATTATTTATATTTCTTTTCTTTTCTTTGAACTTACTACACAAGGGAGAGTACAGGAAAGTATCACATGACCAAGGTCATGTGTCACAGTCACAGTTGCAACATGTAATGTCACATGAATGTAGTCACATGATGACCATGGAAAAGTAGCACACAGACCATGTAGTAGTTGTATAAGTAGTGTACAGAATTAAATGAAAACTTCATTGAGTTCTCCTTGTCAACTTGGACTTGGAGTGGGCTTAAGTCATCTTGGCTAGAGTCTTACACTAAAGACTGAAGAGAGTATGGGGTTTCAAGAGTAATAGAGGTTTACATAAGAACCATAGAAAGAGAGAACTTGTTATTCTTGTTCTTTCTGGACTATATTTATACTATCTAAAGTTGTGATAACTGTTACTACTAGTATGACTAGAAGTGACAACTTGAGTCAGTGTCTCTAAATAGTTGAGTCCAATGATTCTTCTTTAGTCTCTAAACTATTTACATCCAAATCATTGTTTGAGAATTATCTGAGAATTATCTAAGAGTTCAATGTCTCTGTCCTTGTCTGATTCAAACTGTTATTTGCATGAAAGCTATTTATAGCTTTCATTGTCAAATTCCTCTCCTTCTTGCATTGTGATGTTATTGTCCATCAATTCTTGAAGCAACTATTTATTGTCACTTCATGGTTGGTAATATTGGTAGTCCCATTCCATATCCATAACATATTGTCCAATTCTTTCTATCCCTCAATCATACATTTCTCTCTACTTGTCTAAAGAGAGTAGATCACAATACTAATATCATAGGGTTCTTCAACAGCTACTATTCTGACTGCTGTTATGCCGCAAATGAATTTTCTGTGGAAAATAACATTTGATATACTTTATACCAATGGATTCTTATTTAGAATTTGCTCTAGAACCCTTTCTATAATCCTCAGAACATAATACTATATAATAAAGACATTGAGCAGATGATAATTAACCTAGAGCTTGTACTAATACCTTGAGAGGCAAATAGGATGAGCTGGCATCAGGTTACTAAGAAAGTTACTAAGGGACTATGCTCTAGATCTACCTTTGAATAGACTCAGAAAGATAGCAGACTTGTACTCTAGAACCAGTGATATTCAGATAATAAACTTAGACTAATAGACTTTGTGTTTGTGAATAAGCATTGATGGCATCAGATCAATTATATTTAGATAAATGACCTCTGAGACATGACTTGGAGATACTAGACATTAATGGGGACTTACTAATTGTTTAATCAAGAAAGTCCAAATTACAAAGCAGTATTAAGAGAAGGATAGGATGAAAAAGAAGAATATTCTAGAAGGAAGTGGCAATAAAGACACATTATCTTTGATGGAAAGAACTTTGTAAAGGGATGCATTATTATAAAGAAAGGAGAGGGATGTATAAGCCTCAGGAGTTTGGGGGGAATTAGTAAGAGAAGGAGTTGATGGAAATCCAAAAGTAGCAATAGTTCCCTTTTTATCTTTATTCTTTGAGTTTCAGCCATTTGTAATATCTTTAATATAGTATCCAGAGTATAGTTGGATTGGAGAGAAATCTCTTGACTTCTACTTCCATCTACACTATCTCTGGAATTGTGAATGCAGATCTATTAAGAGTAAAAAGACTAGGACTAGGGGGATGTCACAAACTTCATTTGGTCATATCTCCACCAAATCTTCGACGATTCCCACGGTCTCAAAGCCAGCTTAAAGCCCTTAAGAAGACCTTTCGATCGATGCCAGTCACGTCTCGAGGCGATCAA
>Ga0153962_1000113_pt1 | contig 15277 bp, 17 predicted proteins | sample TSFL046MetaG_FD_106657 | JGI IMG/M metagenome (GOLD analysis project Ga0153962, IMG submission 106657) | Attine ant fungus gardens microbial communities from Florida, USA - TSFL046 MetaG | ecosystem: Host-associated > Fungi > Mycelium > Unclassified | place: USA: Florida, Withalacochee...
AGGACGCTACAACTTGAAAGTGACCTCCAACATAAGATAAAAGAATTTAACTTGAAACCAGGGAGCTTAGTGCTGGTCAAGAACTCGGCCATTGAGCTCTCGGCAGACAGGAAGATGAAGCCTTGTTACTTAGGACCCATGGTGGTGATCAGATGTCTTAGAGGAGGAGCCTTCATATTGGCAGAATTGGATGGAGCAGTTTGGCAAAATAGGGTAGCGGCTTTTAGAGTTGTACCTTATCTTGCAAGAAAAGAGATCTCTTATAACAAAGAAGTCAAGCAGCTCCTGGACGCACCAGAAGAGAGTATTTGTTGTCTTGAGGAGAAGATGAATACTTCAGACTTAGACGAGCCACCAAGCATGGAAGAAAACACAGAAACCTGATATATTAGAAATGAAAATAATGGCAAGAATAACGGAATAGGACAGAGACAAAACTATTTAGTATTTCTCAGAAGAACAAGACCTCTTGTCCTCCCAGACTTGATAGATATGCTCAAATTCTGACATGGCGTTGCGGTATGACTTAGTCGCGAATTCGAGGTCCTAGATAGACTTAAGGATGTGATTACTGGCTGTGGTGAGAGTTACGTCGAGGGCGTTTAAGCAGATCGTGTAGCAGATATCGGTGTGCAAACCCAAGCCAGGTGGATAAAGCTCGAGGATTGCCTCAAAGGAAGCTTGAGCTAGAAATCATGAGATATAAGTAGAACAGAATAGGGAGACAGATTAGAAACAAAAACAGAGAACGAGGAGAGAATACCGCTCACCTTGACTGACCAGCTCAGCGATGCCGCAAGGATTGGCAGTCTAGGAAGAGAGGTATTTAGAAATAGGAGTCGTCAGAGATGAAAACATAGAGCCTACCTTAGCCTGGAATGCTTCAGGTTTAGGGGACTCAATAATAAAGCGAGGGAACTTAAGAACCTTGCAGGGAGGGGCGGACAAACCAGAGGCAGGAGCAGACATTGGTTTGGAAGATACAGTGCTCGCATCGTCGTCCACCTGCATAGGACCCTAACAAAAGAAGAAGCAGTCAGAAAACCAATAATAGGAGAGATAATAAGGGAATGTACAGGACTAGAATTACAAGAAAGAAGGGCCGAGGGGACGTTGTTCTCAAAAGCAAGCATAATCACCTCGACCTCGTGTTCATCGTCAGTGCGGCCATCGGTGGCAGCAGCTAGGGAAGGGAGACCCTGGATATGGGAACACTAAAGATAAATAACCAATACTGCATAAGAAAGAAGAAAATAGAGCATACCTTAGAAGGGGTAGCTTCAAAGGGAGTCCTGTCCGGAGCAGGATGCTTAGCGGCACTAAACTGGAGCTCAGGAGACAGAGACGACAAGATAACAAGAAAAAGACAAACATGGGTGGTTTCTCATGTTGGGCTAAGAAAGCCTGGATCTGTTTATAAGTGGACGGGAAAACGTAAGTCGGATCATGCTCGCGATGAAAGAGTTTGTAAGCATGGCGAGCATTGACCAAAAGGCAAAGATAATTGCTTCTGGCCAAAGCAGCGGGGTCCCACGCTAACTGATCCAGATAGATGCGCTGGAAACAGCAGATTAGCACCAAGCATATAAAAAGAAGAGAACGTACCACAGGATCAACGAGAGCGTCAACAGCACACCTAATAGACCCAAGAGTAGATTTGTTGAACTTGAACCGCTCGCTGTAGTGGACAACGTTGGAAACAGCATCAGAGAGCTCGACATGAGCATTGACAGTTTCGCCTTTGACCTCAAACATAGGAAGGGAAGCAAGGAGGGAACAAAGGAATAACTAGCTATATAAACCTCCTCGACCATGCCCCACTCCAAAGGGGAAGCTCATAGAACTAAAAGAAAGGAAATGCAGACAGAGATTAAATACAACCTAATATGTAATGGAGCCAAAGAGAACCACTATGTGCAGGCACCAGAAAGAAAGAATACATATCGCGAGAGAGATAACTCCATTAGATAATAAGAAGTGTGAGGATACACTAGCTTAAAGTGGGAGGGAGAAAATAGAAAGATGCAACTAAAACTGGAGACTGGCAATTTTATGCTGGGTAATTGGAATTACCAGAGAAGTACCGTAAGATATAGGAACAAGAACGGAGCAAAAGGAAGCTCAGAGGACAAAGCAGAGAGACCAGAAAAAGAAACCCATGTATTTTTTGGCTGAGCGAAAAGAACATAACTAATACCAGATATTTCAGAAAGTAAAAGAGGACCAGCTAACATAAAAAGTATGGAAAACTAGGATCTAGAGAGACCTCTCTTTGCCCTTGCTCTTTTTACTTATCTTCTCCTTCTTAATAACGACTTCAGGGGACAGGGAACGAGAAAAAACGAGAGCCTCAGAGACGGCATGCATGTGACGCTATCCTTGAGCCTCAGGGAGGTGGCCATTATAACCAGCAGCTTGGAGAAAAGGCCCAAAGAGGCTATTGATTGTTTGATGAGACTTGAAGAGCTGCTTGGCAGCCTCAGGACCGAAAACCCCATCAAAATTGGAGGAGGCAAGACGAGCGGCCTCAAAGATAGCGATCTGAGCATTAGCATCTGCTACAAGACTACTTCCCACCCAAAAGTCAGGGTCTCCCTGATAATAGCGTTCAGCGGCGAGTAGTTCCTCAGCAAATTCAGAAACAAGGGCTTGATATTGAGAGACAAGGGATTGATAGACCTCTCAAGCATAAGAGACGGAACTCCACATAGATGTGAGAGTCCGAAGACGAGACATAATGTCTAAAAAGAGAAAAAGGATTCCAGAATCAGAAAAATAAAAGGAACAAATGAAGGGGAAGGCTCATGCTGAGTAGAAGCAAAGCTAGGCACCCGAAGAGACTCTGCATAGAAAAGAGAGACATTGGCCGGCTTTGTATGAGAACAATGCGATGCATGTGCCTTGTCGCACTCGACATAGGAAAGGCTACCGTCAATAGTACCAAGGAGGCAAGATCACACAGTAGTCGAAAGCTGAATAGGAAGACAGGGACAGGGATGACACTCCTCGGTGCCATCAGCAATACACAAGAGACACTTGAGGTCACCGACGGGACCCTAGATAAACAGAAAACAGAATAGAATAAGATAATAAAAGAGACAAAAAAGAAGGGACTTACCAAGTCCTCCATAGAGGGAACCGCAAATAAAGTAGGGACCAGATTGAGATAGGGATGGCCCAAGTGCAAACCATAAAGTTAAAGGAGGTCGCGAGCTAGAAAAGAAAAGAAATAATTAGAAAAGGATCAACGATAGAAATAAAAGAAAAAGACTTACGTGCTTTATTGCGGTGAGGTTTTTTAGGAGGAGGAGACATGGCAGGAGGTACCTCCTCACGTTGACTCCGTTTACGAGAAGGACCCAGGACGGGCTGGATAGAAATGGTCAGATTGCGACGGTGCACAGGTGCAGAAATAGTCAGACCATTAGATGGATCAGGAGACATGGATGGAGGAGCAGGGCTGGCGTTAAGAGATTCAGAAACAACATGACGAGGAGTCTTGACCCGTTGAGAACAAGGAGGACGAGGGACATGAGAAGAGGAAGCTGGCAAATGCCCTCCAGAAACAAAGGCAATCCCTTTGTTGGTCTCAGAGACTAACTCGTCAACCTCAGGATCGTTGGGGATTTCAATGACTGAGAGAATGGCAGGAGAAGATGGTAAAAGTGGGACATAGTCAGGAAGAGGGGAAAGCTCCTCAAACACAGCAGCGGAAAGCATATAAAAGGGTGCCGCAAGAAGAGTGGGAGCTATAGGAAAGACCATAAAAGGATCAGATATTAGAGAACAAGGAGCAAGAAAAAGAATAAAGAAATACACCTAGAGAACTCAGAGAGGCTTCGACCTGAACCACTTTGGCTACTGCAGCCTCATCAGAAATAAACTAGTCTGCAGGGATAGAGGCGGATACAGAAGAATGCAGAGATGCAGCTGGAAAACCTGGAAGAGTAGCAGCAGTATTGGTAGGAGCAGAAGCAGAAACTACTGTGACTTTAGAAAAGGGGGAATTGTGACACAAACGGAAGATACGCTAAAGCTCCCCAGAGAGATAAGAGACCAGAGCATCACGTTGCTTGCTGGGAGGGTCCTCGAACAGTCCTCCAATGTGTTGCCAAAGTTTGTCTCGCTGTGAGAGCAGCCGATCGTATTCAGCGGCAGTAGACATGAACTATGGAAAAGAAAAAGAAAAGAGGCACGCTGGATATATAAAGCAGGATGATCCACAGAAGCGGCTACTTATGCGGAGCCAGGCAAGCATTGTGCCTAATCAAATAGGCAGTACGTGAAAGATATGGCCTTTGGAAGGCAATATAAAAGAGAATGAATAAGATTATGGGGTGACAAGGAATATGTCAACTGAGATCACAGAAGTACCGGATAAAGGAAAAAGAAGACAGAGGTCAGACCAAAAGAGGCAGGTGCCAAAAATAAAGAATCTATTGAGAAAATGGATAAGTCCGCATTCTGAATAGTGCGCAAGAGCGTCAATAGAATAAGAAATACAGCAACACCGAAGAGGGGGAACTGTCAAGGATAATCTAATGAACAGTGCCCAGAAATGTCGGGAGCTAGGAATTACAAGAAAATCACAAAGTCAAGAGTGCGAGCGAATCCGCTCGAGGACGGACGTATAGAGAGAAGGGCTTATCCTCATTGGGGTACAAGCTAGAAGAACGGCCTGTGGGCTGGAGGTCCAATATACAGATCCTAATACGGGACATACTGGGTTGCCAGATAAATGAGAAGACGACTGAGGGCAGTCATTTATAGTGGGGGGGAGATGTTACGCCATACAAAACTTTAGGCAAATTAAGTGACATTCTGCATCTTAATAACAGGAATAACCAGCTCGAGAGATGAGCTCGGCCCCCCAGAAATGTTCCTCTAGACGCCTAGTCATGGACTTGAGTATCTAGCTTGAGTAGCAGGGTAGCAGCTGTGACCACCGCTACATACACCTCATAGACGCTTGCCTAGGCACCCCATATCGGATTCCTAACAGATCTCCCTTCTAGAAGTGCTCTCGAGGACAGAAATGAACTTAGGGCGGATTACGCGACCTGAGTGGCGTCGTGCCGCAGCCATTGGAGAGCCTATTTAAAGAAGAGTTACGATCAGATTTGGGCCATCATCACTGATGGCTAATTATAGCGGGATCAAGCAGGTCGCACCGTCGCGACATTGCCTCGTAGTGGCAGTAGGAGGAAACTGGAGGGCAGAAGGAGGAGAAGTGAACCATAGAGGTAGGAGAAAGGACCGGGAAGCTGAGAAGAGGAGTAGCAAGGAGATTAGATGAAGAGAACGCACGCGAGCACAAGACGGCTCAAGACCGCCATCTCTGTCTATGGTCCGTCGAGACGCTCAAGGCCCAACCATTGTGCAAGGAGGAGTTGCTGGGGTAGGATTAGGGTATTTGGGAGTGGTTAGTCGGTGTCTGGGAGGAGCGCCGTACCATAATTACAGCCTTGCTAGAATTGGGAATTCTGAGGTTTTCTTTGTCTCACTTTCTTTGTTGTCTTTTTGCTTTGTAATCATAATAAAATACTCTAGGGCACAGGAGGGGAATCAAGCATCATACCCCCATCATCATCTCTCTCTGTTGCTCTAGAGCTTAATGGTTATTGTTGAGTGACTGAGTTTCTGACTCTTCTGAGTGTCTAGCTTCCTTTCTTAAAAACTTCACCCAAATTCTCCCTTGACAGGAATTCAAGCCCCAATGGACTTGGACATTTGCTTACGCTAGGAGTTTAATAGCTCGCTATGTGTCATTGGAGTCGGCTTCCAGCTGTATGGTCAGTTGAAGAAGAGCCCACACGACGTCACAGGAGTTCTAGGTAGTTCTGCTGTATCAATGGTGAGCTAGGCTACTAGACTAGATAAGGGTAGCAGTGTCACAACGCGAGACAAATGTGCATCTTAGAGATCCTATTATGGTGAGATCTACCTCGAGTGGACCCTTAAACATTTTATTATTATTTCTGAGGTTTCTTTTGGATCGTACCCTACCCTTTCCCCTATTACTGAGCTCTCCTTTGTTATTTGATTACCTCCCCAGTACCTACTTGTTTAGTGCACAACTGTGAAACATCTCAGAGATTTGCTATTCCCATTTGTTGTCACCCTTATCTCGAGATCAATTCCCTTTGATCCCCATTAGCGGTCTTGAGCCGTCTTGTTCTTGCACGTATTCCCTTCGTCTAATCTCCCTACTACTTCTCTCCTCAGCTTCCCAGTTCTTCCTCTTACCTCTCCTATGCATTTCCACTCTTCTACCTTCCAGTTTCCTCCTACTGCCATTATGAGGCGACTTCACGATGGTATGACTCTCTTGATCTTGCTATAATTAGCCATCAGTGATGATGGCCCAAATCTGATTGCAACTCTTCTTTAAATAGGGCCATCGGTAGCTACAGTATGACGTCGTTTGGATCGCGTAGTCTGTTCTAAGTTCGCTTCCATCCTCGAGAGCACTTCTAGAAGAGAAATCCATTAGGAATCCAATACGGGGTGCCTGGGCAAGTGTCTATGAGGTGTATGTAGCGGTGGTCACAGCCGCTACTCTGCTACTTGAGCTAGGTGCTCAAGTCCATGACTAGGCATCTAAAGGAACATCTCTAGGAGGGACCAAGCTTGTCTCTTGAGCTAGTTATTCATGTCATTAAGGTGCAGAATGTCACTTAATTTGCCTAAACTTTTGTACGGCATAATACCGCAATCTCCAAACTCACCAACAAATAGAGATCTAACCTCAAAAGTCCCATCAAGGATGTCAACAAATGTCTCAATGGTGTTAAAAACTGTTATAATCCACTTTTTCCTCTTCTTTCTCCAGGTTCAAGAGTAGTCGATCATTTCTCTAGTAGATTTAGTTTTCACTCTCCTCCCTTTTCATCCAATGAAGATCTCTTCTATCACCTCTGGAACCTTGATCAAGCCTTCAGGTCTTCTCAGACATCACCTCACAATATCACCGTCATAGCAGATGGAGGCATAAAAAAATCACAAGTTGCCACTGCCATCATACATATCTGGACTGACAATTCCATTGTCCAACATTTGTAAGTCAACTCCATAAATATTACATCAATAGAAGCCAAACTCATAGCTATCCACTTAGGCCTGATACCTGCCATGGAGGAGGAAAATGTTCATAACATTATTGTCATCACTGATTCTATTGCCGCAGCAAAGAAAATCTTCAAATCTAAAACTGACCCTCTCCAAAACATGTTCATCCCAGTCACATCGGCAATCAACTTCTTCTTCAGGAAAGATGGCAGAAACAAAATTCAATTTTGGTTTTGCCCTAGTAAGGCCAAATGGCCCAAACACAAACTCGTAGACGACTAGGTCAAAGCTGATAACTGCGCTCCCATCTTTCCCAGCAAAGAATTGCACCTATTCAACAAAAAGAAAGAATGCGATAACATCCTCTATGAATGGCAAGAATTCTTCATGTCCAATCCTAAAAGAGGCCAATGCTTCCTCGACTATAAAGACGAAAATCAAAATGTTATTAAACCGACATATGCCAAGGGTGGTTCATAGCTTCCTTCTATAGGCTTCACCAACTCACTTTGCGCCTGTTTCACTCGCATGACTACTGGCCATGCTCCCATTGGAGAGTACCAACAAAGATTCTTTCCTCACCTCTCTATTAGTTGCCTATGCAGTGAAGCCAAAATTCAAACATGAGAACATATCGTCATGGAATGTGATATACATGACCCTTCCACACATCCATGCAACATTATCATAAACAGTTTTGTTCACTTTCTAGCAGACAACCCTAGCACATTCAGTTTTGACAATGGTTGAGATCTCATTGTGGCACGACTCTCCTGAGTAAAAGCACAGCACTTTTTCTTCTTTATTTATCTCTTTTTTCATTTTCTTTTCTTTCTCTATGTATTTAAGTAGATACTATGTACTTACCACGGTCTGCCTTCGCATCCCATGTAATAAATTGATGACTTAAAAAAAATAAAATTAAGTGACAATATAAATTAAAAGGAGAGTCTAGAGAATCTCCAAACCAAAGAGTTGATAGAATTGATGGAACAGTACTTGGCCAAGATTTTTAGTCAAGATATTAGCAGGGTTCCTAGCTCCATCAATATGGTATAGCTTGATTTTATCATCCTCTATTGTATCCCTGACATAGTGATACTAGATGTTAATATGTTTGGACCTTTTTTCTTGCACTGGGTTGGTGCTCCAGAAAAGTGATCCAAGGTTATCACCATAGAGATGAGGGACAGAAGTATCAAAACCAATCTCACTTAGGAGATTTGATATCCAGACAAGTTGGTAACTACAATCAGAGAGCACTATATACTTGGCCTCAGTAGAGAAGAGGGCTACTGATTTCTGTTTGTGACTTAACCAAGAGGTGGTTCCTTGAGCTAGCATAGTAAAATAGCCAGTAGTTGACTTGTAATACTTATGGTCTTGGTCCCAATCAGAATCAGAGTATGCTACAAGCGATTCATTGCTTAATCCATTATAGACAAGCCAATATCTGTGAGTAGCAAGCAAGTATCTACAGAGGTGTAACCCAGCTCAATAGTGATTGTTGGAAGGGTTTGCTATCTGTTGAGCTAACTTAACAACTACAAAGCCAATATCTGGTCTTGAGCCAATCATCAAGTATATTAGAGAACTAACGTTGTTGGTACTTTTGGTAAAATTTGGGATCACACTGCTTTTCATTTGGTTTAAAACTAAACTCAGATGGCAGTGGAGTATGAGTAGGATTAGCTGCAATATTAAAGTGCACCAGTATCTTCTCCAAGTACTCATATTGATTAATAAATATCTTTTGATTTTTATGATCACAGCTTATGTGCATGCCTAGGAACTCTGTGGTTTTACCAAGGTCATGATATTCCCATCTAGCCATAAATTTTTGCTTTAACTCATTGAGGAGCAGGAAACCTTTAGTACCCATAAAGCAAATATCATCAACATAAACAATTGCTATAACAAGTGCTTTAGTCTTTTTGTCATGATAGTAGTATACACTAGCATCAGATTTGCATCACTTAAATCCTAGGGCAAGCATTGACTCAGTCATTGTACACTACCAGGATAAACTAGCTTACTTAAGGCCATATAATGCTTTGCAAAGTTGCTAGACTTTGTTTTCTTTTCTAGGTAGTTTGAAACCTTCTGGCTACTCCATATAGATTTTCTTATCTAGATCACCATATAAGTAAGCTATTTTGATGTCAACACTTTGGATGTCCAAATTCTCAAGTGCAGCAATAGCAAGAAGCAGTCATGTAGTTTCATAGTGGACAACTAGAGAGAATAATTCATCAAAGTTGATCCCTTCAACTTGAGAAAATCTTTTGGCAACAAGACAAGATTGATAATGACCATCAGGCTTGATGTTAAACACCTAGCAGTTCTTGACTGCTTTCCTTCCCTTGGGAAGGTCTATAATCTCATAAACATCTCTGTCTTTGAGCAATTTCAGCTCCTCAAGGCACAATTCAAGCCCCCTTTTCTTAGAGTCAGCTGGTAGTTTAGCAATATCTTGAAAGGTTTTTGGTAGAGAATGAGTCTCAGTTGCTCTAAGTGCCAAGAGAAAGTGAATATGCTCTACTTTCCCTTCTCTTACAAGGCATACCATATGATTGGTAATAGCTATGGTAGCTGACTCGCCTGCTGGGGATAGGGCATCTATCCTATTTCCCTCTTTGTCAATTACGATAGGTCATTGTCCTACCCAGTCAACTTTATAGTGGATTCTATTTATTTCAACAGTATTATCCTATTGACTATATGAATAGTATACTTCTCCAATTGGAATAGAGTCAGACTGTGCTTGAATATATCTATGAGTATTCTCAAGCATTCTGTATGCCATATTTGGATCAGCCTTACCAGGATATCATTGCCACTCAGGGTGCCTTAAAATATCTGTGGGATAGCAATCCTTTCCATATACATTGTCTTCTCTGTGAGGGACTCTAGTCTCATGGGTTGATCCCCTCAAGCCATATCTCAGAGGAGAAATATTTTCTCCTGGCTGTAGGTCACTACCTCATTTTTGAGATATTATAGTTGGAACCTGAGGAGGAGTATACTGTGAGGGACCAGCTTCAGGAGGAGAAGGGCTTGGGGAATGCATCTTAACATTTTCATCTTCAACATCTTCAACCTCTTCAATTTTTACTGAGAACTGTTTAGGTGGTATCAGTGTGTCATGACTTGGCAAAATGGCTAAGTCAATATTTAATATTCTTTTCTTTTTCTTTTCTTTTATTTTTCTTATCAATGGATGCGCGAGATAAAAGTGACTCATAAGGAAGTGTGGGACTTTAGTGTAGGGTTAGGGTCAGGAATTTGTATAAGTAGTGTAGGAAATCCAACAGAAACTCTATTGGGTTCTCTTTGTCAAATGCTGAACAAAGAGCAGTTGGCTTAATTCCGGCACGGAGTTTGGCTCTCTGACACAGCGGAGGAGAGGGAGATGGAGATTCTGAATAAGTTAGCAAGTTAGGAGGGATTGGAGAAGTAGGGGGTCTAGGATGTACAGGTATTGGTAGAAACAGTATTGGAGCAAGTTCATTTATACCAAAAGGTCCAGGTACTGACAACTCTATCTCTGAGATTAGTCTACCAGGAGACGTTTGCTCTCTAGAGTGAGAAGATGGACATCTAGGGAAGTGTCCTTCATCAAAGATAGCTTGGGTAGAGCAGAATATAACATTCCCTTATGTGTAGCAAATAAATCTATAGCCATTATCCTTATACCCAATAAATATCATTAGTCCAGAGTGTGGTGTAAGTTTATTTGTGCAAACTTCATTGGGGAGATATACATATGCTCCACAACCAAAAACACAGAGGTGTGATATTTTGGGTTTTTCACCTGTGAAGATTTCCTGAGGTGTTTTTCATTTAAGACGTTTAATGGGAGTACAGTTATAAACATGAGTAGCAGTTGCAAAAGCAAACTCCCACCAGGAATCAGGTAAATATACTTCAAGTCACATGGATTGTGCCTTTTCTAGCAGTGTCCAATTCAACCATTCTGCTTGATCATTTTGTTGATGTACATATGGTATACTTGTCTTATGAACAATTCCCTGTTCATATAAAAAGGATTGCAATTCTGATGTCATATACTCTCTCCCATTATCAGTATGCAGGCATTTAACAGAGTGGGAAGTAGTATTCAACCACAGCCAGAAAATAGCTTCAATTGCTTCTTGTCAAGAAAGGAATTATGGAAGACGAAGGAGCAAAGTAATAGATAAAAGTACTCTCCGGAAACAGAGTAATTATCACAAAAGGTCACTTACTAATTTGTGATTGGTGATTTGATACTTGAATAGTTCAAAAAAGAAAAGTTTAGACAATGACAAGAGATGTTGTTAAGTCTAAGGTCTAATCCTTAGACTATAAGTCCTTATATCATCACATGCTACTACCTATTGTTCTACATATAGTAGTGCCTTTGTACTTAAAATAGTGATAACTTAGCCATATGGAGGCTGTCCTTTGTTCTAAGAAAAGGACAGATGACTATCTATGAGTAATTAATAAAGTCCATATACAAACATTGAGGCCTTCATATCTCCACTAATATTAATTGCCTTGAGGTTATTCTAGGCTCATTCTGAGTGTTATGAAGAAGGCTTCTGCTAAGCTTAGAACAAAAGCATCGATCATGGCAGTCTTCAAGATATTAGCAATTTAATAAATAGTAACATAGTAGTTACCAGTTGATCTGCTTAATATCTTGGCCAATATTAATTGCCTTAAGACGTGACTAGCATCGATCAAAAGGTCTTTTTAAGGGCTTCTTGTAGCCTCTAAGACTGTGAGAATTGTCAAAAAATTGATAGAGATATGGCCAAATGAAGTTTGTAACAGTAATATACTACATTAAAAAAGAATATTACTTAATGATAGTGTAAACTCCAAAGGAAGACTCTGGCAGAAGGTAGAAGACATCAAAGTGGAGTATGACTTTAATGAACAACCTTGGCTTCAACTTATGTGTTGTGCCCTGGTCTCTAGTTGTGAGGTGGTCGTGTACTTCAGAGTGGAGAGAAGTTGTCAGAGAAGAGGTCCTAAGGAAGTGAACTAGGAATCCAGAGTGGACAGGAAGAGAGTTAGGACCAGATAACATTGATTTATAGACTGAGAAATTATACTGTAACTACACAGTACTTATAGGAAGTCTAGAATAAAAGGAGAATAGTCTACTACACTATTCTACTATTATTAATTTTAGGAGAATTATTAGGAGAAATAAATTACATAATTATCATATTTCTGGAATATGACACTTCTGCAACATCTGATTTTTTGTGCAAGAAAGCAACTCTGCAATAGAAGGAATAGTTATCAAGGAATGTAATTACCCACTTATACTTAGAGTATGACAAAGTGGGGAGCTCAAGGAGATCTGAATGGATCAATCCAAGAGTCTCACTGAAATGCTTAGGGTTCTTAGGAAAACTATGCTGGTGCAGCTTTCCTAGAGCACAACCACAGCATACATACTTCTTGTTAGGAAAGCAGATCTTTTCAGCACCTTCAACATTGTCTGAAATATGTCTAATGGCTTCATCAGAGATGTGCCCAAGTTGACAATGAATTGTCTCATAATCTGGGTGCCTTGTAACAAGGCTCATAGGATTATGAACATTGTTTTTAATGATACATATTCTCACAACCTGGATGCTCCCCCAAAGATTAGGTAGGGCAGAGAGGACAGTGTCACCAGATGAGTTGCAAAAGGTTGAACCATCCATTGTGTCTTCTATACTCAATCCAGATTGGAGTAACTGTCCAGTGGAGAGAAAGCACATGGTCATGCTAGAAACACAGTATACTGGCCATAGTTTAGAGATAGCAGTTCTGGTTGTCCTGTCTTTAGGGTCAATAATTTCATGTTCTTGTCATATTCCAGAAATCTGACAATTATGTAATATATTTCTCCTAATAATTCTCCTAAAAATTAATAATAGTAGAATAGTGTAGTAGACTACTCTTCTCCTATTCCAAACTACCTATAAGTACTGAGTAGTTATGGTATAATTCCTCAGTTTGTAAATTAACGTTATTTGGTCTTAACTCTATTCTTGTCCACTTCTGTCTCTATATCCCTAGGACCTCTATTCTGCTGGCTTATCCTCATTTTGAAATAAGTGACCAACCTTATGACTGGAGACTAGGGCACAACACATAAATTGAAGCCAGGGTTGTTCATCAAGTCATACTCCACTCCAATGTTTGGTCCTGTTTGCTGGAGCCTGCTTTCTTAAAGTTTCCACTATCACTAAGTACTATCTATTCTCTGAAGTAGTACCATATATCTGTCCCAGAGTATAAATCTATTTATAACTCCTCTACTCTATTATTCATCTGCCTATATTTGACAGTTCTATAAGGATAGTTTCTACAGCAACCATAAAAAGAGGTACTTTAGAACTAGCTGTCTCAACATGACCATAATTTCCTTGAGTCATAGAAACAAAGTTAAACTCAAAAGAAGTGAAATAGGCAGAGGCACCAGAGTTCAAGAACCATTCATCATTATAAGAGCAGCTATATAACACTTCTTTACCCTTGCATGTAGTGCATAGTGCTCTATCACATCTTTGTAAATTCTCAGCTATAGGCGATACAGGCAACACAAATTTATTGTCACATCAAGCCATACAGACTACATTACTCAATGCTACAAAGTCCCTAGTTGTAGCCATTACATTGGCACAAGTTGCAGGGGACTGAGCTGAGATAGTTAGAGAGTGGGAGAAGACAGTAGAGGAATGCACACTGATTGCCCAGAATGGGTAAACAGTAGGGCCAGAGAGACAAGGAATAGTAGATATTAAACTTGTCATAGCTATTATCAAGAAATCAGCTTAGTTCAGGGAACAGATGCAGCAATGAATGCACAGTGCTTCATCCTAAACAGTCATGGGCCATAGCATCTGCAAAGGAGCAGAGGATCCTATGGGCATGAGGTAATTCAATAGAGAGATCATTTTGATTCACAACAGGTTAGCAAGCTAGTCAAGTCCTTTTCATCAACTGAGGCAGCTTGAGAGCACCAAAGGAGGTCAGGGAAAACTGGGGCCCATAACCTGTTAGAAGGATGGAGAGCAGCAATTACAGTGGGAACAAATGATGGCCTACTCACTGGGTTATCCAATAGATATTGATAGACAACCTGATAGAAAAGAGAGATCTCGAGAAAAGCAAAGAGGTTCTTGTGACATGGCAGTTGAGACAAAGAAGCAAGTGTACTTATCTAAGTACAGCTCACATATTAACCTACAGTAATATACAATACAATAATTATTTAATTTAACACTGACAGTAGTCATGCATGCTCCTACTCTTATCATAAATACAACTTCAATCAACCACCATTATCTCCCCCCTTGAGTCCATGAGGGACCCCTATTCTACCAAACCTCTACTACTAATATCATCATGATTTCACCTTCTATCTTTATGTCTACTTTGTTTGTTTATTTATGTCTGACTTGTGATCATTATGACACATGTTGGATGTATTGTACCAGTTGAGGCTCTTGTTGGTAGAGCTTTTCTTGCTTTAGTCTCCTAGAGAGTAGCATCCAAAATGCAAATGGTAGTCCAAAAGGATTGTGCCAAGTTAACACTGCTGTCCAGGTGGTTTTGTAATCCCCTAATCAAAAACTCAATGGTAAAGCCCCAATGTTATGACTTGGCAAAATAGCTAAGTCATTTTCTATTTTTCTTTTGTTTTCTTTTCTTTTATTTAGTTAGATCATTACTAAGGTGGAGTATGGGAAAGTATCACACCACGGCCTGCCTCCACGCCCCGTGTAATAAACTAATGATTTAAAAAAAAAAAATGGGAAAGTATCATGTGACAGTCACATAGTTACAAAAGTGTGACATTGATCACATATATCAGTCACACATTTGGTCATGTCACATGTCACATGTCACAACATGTGATGAGGTAGACACATGATGGGAATAACATGAGGACCATAGGAGGATGTTGCATAGCCATAGTAGTAAAATATATAAGTAGTGTACAAAATCAAATGGGAACTCTATTGAGTTCTCCTTGTCAACTCTGACTTGGAGTGGACTTAAGTCATTGTGGCTAGAGTCTTACACCCAACACTCAAAACATGGGTGGGCTGCCTTCACTTCACCTTTACCATTGCAGGAAGTCACATAGGTTGGGCTTTGACAAAGAATGGGGAATGTGCTGTTGATAGAATGAACTGATACAGGCCCTTCTCAT
>Ga0153962_1000124_pt1 | contig 14837 bp, 20 predicted proteins | sample TSFL046MetaG_FD_106657 | JGI IMG/M metagenome (GOLD analysis project Ga0153962, IMG submission 106657) | Attine ant fungus gardens microbial communities from Florida, USA - TSFL046 MetaG | ecosystem: Host-associated > Fungi > Mycelium > Unclassified | place: USA: Florida, Withalacochee...
AGAAAAGGACAGATGACTATCTATGGGTAATTAATGAAGTCCATGTGCAAACATTGAGGTCTTCATATCTCCACTAATATTAATCGCCTTGAGGTCATTCTAGGCTCATTCTGAGCGTTATGATGAAGGCTTCTGCTGAGCCTAGAACTGAAGCATCGATCATGGCGGTTTCCAAGATATTAGCGATTTAATAAACGGTAACATGGTGGTTACCAGTTGATCTGCTTAATATCTCAGCCAATATTGATCGCCTCGAGACGTGACTGGCATCGATCGAAAGGTCTTTTCAAGGGCTTTAAGCTGGCTTTGAGACCGTGGGAATCGTCGAAGAATTGGTGGAGATATGACCAAATGAAGTTTGTGACAGAGGGAAGTTTTATAGAGTTTTCATAAAGCAGACACAAAAAAAAAACCTCAAATCACTCAAATAGCCTTTTAGCTCTAGAGCAACAGAGAGAGAGACAATGGGGGGAAAAGTATTTTTTTGTCCCTTCTGTGCCCTAGAGTATTTTATTAGAATTACAAAGCAATGATATAACAAAAGAAAAGAAACAAAGAAAAATTCCAAATTCCCAAAGATAGTAAGAGTGAAATGATGAGACAGCACCTCTTCTGATCACTCAGTTACTACTGTCAGACTAGCTAACTCCAAAGCCAGAATTAAGCCAACTGCTTCTTTATCAGTGTTTGACAAGAAGAACTCAATAGAGTTCCTATTGGATTTCTTACACTACTTATACAAATGGCTAACCCTAACCCTGTACCAAAGTCCCGTGCTTCCATATGAGTCACTTTTATCTCACACATCCATTAATAAGAAAATAAAAGAAAAGAAAAAGAAAAGAATATTAAATAATGACTTAGCTGTTTTGCCAAGTTATAACAACTACTCCTCACTCCTCTAATCCTACTCCTGGGGTTCTTTTCTAAACAATATATGACTCTTGAGCATGTTGTCTTTATCAAACACCTCTTCTTCTATCTCTTTATCTGACCTCTTTGCTTGATCTCTCTAGCCCTTCTACTACTCCTCTATATCTCATCACATCTTCAAGCCTCAGTCTTCTTCTGTTAGGTTTGCAATGCAATTCTCGAGAGAACTCATCTTGCTAGTTCTTGCTATAATTAGCCATCAGCAATGATGGCCCTGCTCTGATGGCAACCTAGATGTTATAAATAAGTCACTGCCACCAAGATATAATATTATTTTTATAAAAAACATCTTTGAAGGTCCTTTCTGCTCTCAAGAGCACTCTAGAGGGGAGTTCTATTATAGATCTGTTATGAAATTCTCTGGACAATATTTATGAGGTTTCTGTAGTGGTAGTCACAGCTACTACTCTGCTACTCAAGTGGTATGCTTGAGTTCACAATTGGGCATCTAATAATATCTCTGGGGGGCCAAACTTATCTCTTGAGCTAGTTATTCTCATTATTATGGTAAAAAATGTCACTTTTATTGCCTAAACAGCTGTCTGGCATGATAATGCTATAGATCTCAAGGAGATATTCAAACCACAAAAGGAAAGAATTTACCTAGACCCTCAAAATCACCTCAAATGTCGCTAGTATTTTTTGTAGGCAAGAAAGATAACAGTAAGAGAATGGTAATAGACTACCATAACCTGAACAATTAGACAATAAAGAATAACTACCTGCTTCTATTAATTACAGAGTTAATTGACACATAGGGAGTAAGAAAGTATTCACTAAGATGGATCTCAGGTAGAAGTTTAACAATGTGAGGATAAAAGAGAGAGATAAGTAGAAAGAGACATTCACAATGCACATAGGTTCCTTTGAGCCAATAGTAATGCTCTTTGGGATGATAAACTCACCTGCTATATTCCAGGCAATGATGAATGAAATCTTAAGGGATTTAATAAACAAAGGAAAGGTTGCAGTATTTGTAGACGACATACTGGTAGAAACAGAAACAGAGGAAGTGTCATGACTTAGCAAAATGGCTAAGTCATTATTTAATATTTCATTTCATTTTCTTTTCTTTTAGTTTTTGATTATTATTTTTCTTTTCTTTTCTTTTCTTTTCTTTTATTTTCTTATCGATGGACACACTGTTATACTGCAAGTAAATTTTCTGTGGAAGATAACATTTGATATACTTTATAACAATGAATTCTTGATTAGAGTTCACTCTAGAACCCTTTCTATATCCTCAGAATGTACTACTATATAATAATATCATGACTTAGCAAAATGGCTAAGTCATTATTTAATATTCTTTTCTTTTTCTTTTCTTTTATTTTCTTATCGATGGATATGCGAGACAAAAGTGACTCATATGGAAGCGTGGGACTTTGGTACAGGGTTAGAATTAGCCATTTGTATAAGTAGTGTAAGAAATCCAACAGGAACTCTATTGAGTTCTCCTTGTCAAATGCTGATAAAGAAGCAGTTGGCTTAATTCTGGCTTTGGAGTTAGCTAGTCTGACATTAGAACTTGATTCCATACTCTGAGCACTATCCATCTCAGATCCTGCTCAATCTTTACTCTCATTATTATCAACCCTTGGCCAGTGGTCACCGTGACTACTAGCCACCTCCATACATAGCTGGGCCCTTGGCTTAAGGGGACTTTGTAGTCAGTTAGGGACTGTAGGTGGAGATACAGTACCAAGCTCAGGTATTGCATTCAAGATCTGACCTCACAATTGAGTGGTGCTCAGTAGAATACTTGTATCTCTTTTCTCGATATAAACCTTGTGCTGCGACTCTATTATGAGTTGGTATATGCAAAGGATTGATGGTCATCTCTTAAGGAGCTGTCTAGATTAGGGATCCTATCCGTTGGGTGATAGCCAAAGTATTATTAGGGCAGTAGTAAGTAGAGAAGTAGGACTCTGGCTGGGTGAAGATCTTGCGTCCTAGTAGACATAGTTATCTAGCAAGACTCAACATTCAATCTGTACCCTTTCTTAAGATGTCGTCACTATGTCTCAAAAACAATATAATCAACTCATGAGCACTATGCTCAAAGAAAGGCATGCCCTTGCCAAATTAAGGGCAGAACTAGAAGAGAGAGAGAGGAAGCTTTGTAGATGTTATAGGAAGTTCAGGCACCTGGCCTATAACTGCAGGAATGAGAGAAGAGAGAAAAAGGGGACAGCTATTCCCCAAAATAAGTTTGAAGTGTTGAGTAATAGAATAATGCAGTATGGAGTTGAGGAGAGAGTAGTAAGAAGCATAAGGATGGTAGCTGTAAAGTGTTTCAAATGTGGAGAGGAAGGGCACAAGTATAGGAAGTACCCTCTATGGATAAAGAAGGAGAGAGCAGTGTGCGTGGCCAACCCACAAAAGGTGCAGCAAGGGAGAAGGCTAGCACGTCCTGTTAGGAAAAAGGCACAAGAAGAAGTAAGAAAGCTAAGGAGAGTTAAGGAGGATGAAACAGCACATCCTGCAAAGGGAAAGGCACAGCAGGAATGGAGAAGGAGTTTGTGGGAGACATTGAGAAAGAGAGCCAAGTGGTATTGTGGACTGATAGTGCCACAAGATGTGGAATTGTGGGAGTTGGAATGGCGTGGTCAAGGAACTATCATCATGTATTTGAAGTGCCCAAGATGTGGTAGTGGATGATGCTACACAGAAGATGATTGGGGACAAGGGGTAGTTTCCTATTGGAAAAGAGAGAAGATGAGTTGGTGTGGATGCAAAGGAAAAGAGGAGTAGAGTAGCGTGCAAGCAAGAGACTTGAAAAGCGCAGCAAAGGAAGTGGAAGTGGTGTGGTCCAGAGAGGTAAAAGCACAGCAGAGTAGCGCATGACCAGAAGAGTCAGAACACGCAGCAAGAGAGAGGGGTAGTTAAAGGGAGGTCAGGAGAACCTTCAAAATGCTGAGAGAAATATGGTTGAACATAGGAGTAGAGAAGATAGATATACATAAAGGCATAATGATAAAAGCACTCTTAGATAGTGGCACAACAGAAATGTTCATGGATAGACAAATAGCAGCAAAACATGGGTTTAAGCTGCAAAAGTTGGAAAGACTATTAGCCATCAGAAATGTAGACAGCACTAGTAATAGCAGAGAGGCTATTATGCACCAAGTAGAGTATAATGTTTACTATAAGGGCCACATGGAAAGAATGAAGATGGACATCTGTGATTTAGGGAAAACAGAGGTGATATTGGGCATGCCATGGCTAGCAGCCCATAACCTGAAAATAAATTGGGAAACTGGGGAGATTAAAATGATGAGGTATCCACCCTTGTATGGTGGCATAAAATGAAAAGAGAAAGAACAAAAGAAGGTGAAAAGAGTAGTAACAGAGAAAGAGGAAAAGATTGTCCAGTAGATAGTAAATGACAAGGAAGATTGGGGAAGAGAGAAAGAAATTGAGAAGGACCACAGAAAAATTGAAGAGATGGTCCCAAAGAAGTTTTTGAAGTAGAGAAAAGTGTTTGGAAAGGTGAAGTCGGAGAGAATGCCAATGAGAAAGATTTGGGATCATGCTATAGATCTCAAGGAGACATTTAAACCACGTAAGGGAAAGATTTACCCTCTGTCCAAGAATGAGAGGGAGGAAGTTCAAAACTTCGTGGAAGATCAGCTGAGGAAAGAATATATCAGACCCTCAAAATTGCTATAGATGTTACCAGTTCTCTTTGTAGGCAAAAAGGATAGTGGCAAGAGGATGGTAATAGACTATCGTAACCTGAACAGCCAAACCATGAAGAACAGCTACCCGTTGCTGTTAATTACAGAGTTAATTGATAATATGGGGAGTAAGAAAGTATTCACAAAGATAGACCTAAGGTGGGGGTTCAATAACGTAAGGATAAAGGAAGGGGATGAGTGGAAGGGAGCATTTACAATACATATAGATTCCTTTGAGCCCACAATAATGTTCTTTGGCATGACGAATTCACTAGCTATATTTCAGGCAATGATGAACAAAATCCTGAGAGATTTAATCAATGAAGGAAAAGTTGCTGCATTTGTAGATGATGTATTAGTAGGAATAGAGACGGAAGAAGGACATGACAAGATCATGAAAGAAATATTAAGAAAGTTAGAAGAGAATGACTTGTACATCAAGCTAGAGAAGTATGTGTGGAAGGCAAGGAAGATAGGGTTCTTGGGCGTAGTTATTGGGCCCAATGGAATAGAGATGGAAAAAGAGAAAGTAGAGGGAGTGCTTAGTTGGTCGTAGCCAAAGAACGTAAAAGACATTAGGAAATTTTTGGGCCTCGCAAACTACTATAGGAGGTTCATTAAAGACTTTGTGCAAGTAGCTAGACCAATGAATATGCTTATATAGAAGGATGAAAAGTAGTGGTGGAAGAAGGCATAGCAAAAGGCATTTGACGAGTTGAAACAGATTTTTATGACAAAACCAGTGTTAGTAGCACCTGACTTAGACAAAGAATTTTGGGTGGAGACCAACGCCTCAAATTATGCTACTGGAGGAGTATTGTCAATGAAGTGCTCAGACGAGAAGTGGAGACTGGTCGCTTTTATTTCCAAGTCTCTTAGTGATACAGAACATAACTACGAGATACATGACAAGGAGATGCTAGCAGTTGTCAGATGTTTAGAAGCATAGAGACATTTCCTAGAAGAAGCGGTAAAGAAATTCAAGATTTGAACAGACCACAAGAACCTTGAGTACTTTATGAAGGTGCAGAAATTAGATAGAAGACAAGCAAGATGGACCTTGTACCTATCAAGATTTGATTTTGTGTTGAAGCATGTTCTAGAAAGTAAGATGGGGAAAGCAGACAGTCTCAGTAGGAAACCAGACTGGGAAGTTGGAGTGGAAAGAGACAACGAGAATGAGACGTTGGTAAAGCCAGAATGGCTGAAAGTGAGAAGAGCAGAGACAGTAGAAATAATAGTAGACAGAGTAGATCTACTAGAGGAAGTAAAGAAGTCAAAGGTGAAAGACGACGAGGTAGTGAAAGTGGTAGAAGAAATGAAATGGGCAGGAGTAAAGATGTTGAGAGATGAAGAATGAAGAGAAGTAGATGGCATAATGTACAAAGAAGGGAAAGTGTACATGCCAAAAGATGAAAGGCTAAGGGCAGAGATTGTCTGACTGCACCATAATATGCCAGTTAGAGGACACAGAGGGCAGTAGAAAATGGTGAAATTGGTCACCTGTAGCTTTTGGTGGCCAGGAGTAACCAAAGAAGTGAAGCAGTATGTGGAGGGGTGCAACGCTTGCCAGCAAAATAAGAATCGCACAGAACAACCAGCCGGCAAATTAATGCCCAACTCAATTCCAGAGAAACCTTGGACGCATATATCGGTAGATTTCATTACTAAACTGCCCTTAGCTCAGGGATATGACTCGATCTTAGTAGTAGTCGACTGATTGATGAAAATAGTACATTTCATACCTACTACAGAGAAGATGTTGGCAGAAGGACTGGCTAGGTTATTCAGGGATAATGTGTGGAAACTACATGGTTTACCTGAAAGTATCATATCAGATAGAGGACTACAATTCACAGCAGGATTAATGAGGGAGTTAAACGAGATATTAGGGATTAAGAGTAAATTGTTGATGGCATTCCACCCTCAAACAGATGGACAAACAGAGAGGGTTAACCAAGAACTGGAACAATACTTGAGAATATTCATTGATCACAGGTAAGAGCAGTGGCCAGAGTAGTTAGGAACAGCAGAGTTCATGTATAACAATAAAACACACTCAAGTACCAGGACATCGCCTTTCAAGGCAAACTATGGGCAAGATCCCAGGATGGGGTTCGAGGGAAGAAAGAAGAGGAAATATGCAAGGGCAGAGAAATTCATCAAGAAAATGAAGAAAATACAAGAAGAGGCAAAAGCGGCACTAAGAAAAGCACAGGAAGATATGAGGAAGTATACAGACAGAAAGAGATTGGACGCAGATAAATATAAAGTAGGAGACTTGGTCATGCTTAGCACTAAGGACCTGAAATATCAGATGGTCAGGAGAAGAACAGAAAAGTTGATGGAGAGGTTTGTTAGCCCTTATAAAGTCAAGGAGATAGTATTATTGAACATAGTTAAATTAGAACTACCTAGTACAGTCAAAATATACCTGGTAGTTAACATTAGTAGAATACGAAGATACATAGGGCAAGTAGAGGGACAAAGAAAGGAGCAACTAGCTCCAGTAGTAATCTAAGGGGAAGAAGAATGGGAAGTGAAGAGAATCCTGAATAAGCAACGAGTAAGAGGGAAAGATAAGTACTTAGTACACTGGAAAGGATTTACAATGGAATCTGATACTTGGGAGGAAAGAGAGAATTTGAAGAACACACAAGAGGCAATCAAAGAATTTGAAAAAGAATATCGGAGAGACATGGAAGATGTAGCATAACAAGAGCATAAAGAAGGAATATTCCAACAGGGAGAATTGCTAGGAAGATTTATGGTAAGGAAATTATTTGGCTGGTCAGACAAATGGTACAACCAAGAATATTGGGGGAGATTGGAAAGAAACTGGAGACGATGGAAGGGTAAGAAACCAGCAAGAAGAGAGACAATGAAGACAATCCCGGAAGAGGAAGAAGCTGAGGAAGAAAAATTAGGAGTATGAGAATGGACGGAGGAAGATAAAGACAAAATGGGCAACATGGTAGACTTATATTATGAGTTGTAGAGAAATTCCTTGGGACAAGGAAACTTAAGAGGGAGGTGGTATCATAACTTGGCAAAATGGCTAAGTCATTATTTAATATTCTTTTCTTTTTCTTTTCTTTTATTTTCTTATCAATGGATGCACAAGATAAAAGTGACTCATATGGAAGTGCAGGACTTTGGTACAGGGTTAGGGTTAGCCATTTGTATAAATAGTGTAAGAAATTCAACAGGAACTCTATTAAGTTCTCCTTGTCAAATGCTAATAAAGGAGCAGTTGGCTTAATTCTGGCTTTGGAGTTGGCTAGTCTAACAAATAAAGATATTGAGCAAGGGAGAATCAAACAAGAGCTCATATTGATACCTCAGGAGGCAAGCAGGGTGAGCTGGCATCAGGTTTAACAAGAAAGTCATAGAAGGACTACACTCTAGATCCATTATGGGATAGAACTAACTATCACAAAAGGTCACTTACTAATTTGTAATTGATGATTTGATACTTGAGAAGTTCAAAAAAGCAAAGTTTAGACAATGACAAAAGATGTTGTTAAGTCTGAGGTCTGATTCTCAGACTATGAGTCCTTAAATATAGAAAAGTAATGGTCTGTGCACTAGGACAGATCATCATATGCTACTACCTATTGTTCTACATATGGTAGTGCTTTTGTGCTAGAAATAGTGATAACCTAACCATATGGAGGCTGTCCTTTGTTCTAAGAAAAGAACAGATGACTATCTATGAGTAATTAATGAAGTCTATGTACAAATATTGAGGTCTTCATATCTCCACTAATATTAATTGCCTTGAGGTCATTCTAGGCTCATTCTGAGTGTTATGAAGAAGGCTTCTGCTGAGCCTAGAACCGAAGCATTGATCACGGCAGTTTCTGAGATATTAGCAATTTAATAAATGGTAACATGGTAGTTACCAGTTGATTTGCTTAATATCTTGGCCATTATTGATTGCCTCAAAACATGACTAGTATCAATTGAAAGGTCTTCTTAAGGGCTTTAAGCTGGCTTTGAGACCATAGGAATCATCAAAGAATTGGTGGAGATATGACCAAATGAAGTTTGTGACACTAACTTAGAGATATGGCAGACTAGGACTCTAGAACTAGTAGTGTTCAGACAATGGACTTAGATAAATAGACTCTGATTGCAATTAAGCATTGATGGCATCAGATAAATTATATTTAGATAAATGAGCCCTAGGATGTGACTCGGAGATACTAGACATTAAGTGGGGTTTACTGACTACTTAATAGGTAACCAAGAAGGGCCTTCTTACAAAGCAACATCAAAAGGAGTGATGGGAGATCAAGAAGAATATTCTAGAGAGAAGTGATAATGAAGACGCGTCATCTTTAATAGAAAGGATTTGATGAAGAGAACGCTATAAGGGGCAAAAGGGAAATTAGCTGTGACAAGCAAGTAGAAAGGAGCGGTGAGTTCCCAATTGCGTGCTAAAGTTCGTAGGGAGAAAAAGGAAGTGGGGGTATTAGAAAGAAATTAAAAGGAAAAGTGCAGCTTATCTATAATATAAAAATAGATGAAATGATTGGGAACTCAATCTAGATCCGTCTCGCATAGTATCCCTAAGGCGTCTACCTTTACACACTGTAACAAGCTCACTAGTAGAATAGTCAGTAAACCACTCATGGGTCTTACCACACTCAATTAAGCCCTCATCCACACCCCCACACCAAACCTTATGGGTGTGATATGATCTGAGTTGATGACTAGCTAGGCTTTTCAGACCTACTATCCCATAGAAGGTTGTCCAAGCAACCGCTGTGTCTTGGCTCATGAAAAAGTAGGGTATATAGTAGGAAACATACACCAGCTCAACCTCTCACTAAGATCACCCCTTACATACTCAAGAGAATCGTATTTACAACCTCAAGAGCTTCTGAGATGAAGACAAGGGCCAAGAAGGCTCCTGCTTTTCAATCTCCACTCTGAGAAATATATTATAATCTTACAAATGTTAGAAACTCAATTAAAAAGAAATAGAAAAAGAAACTCTCCATTCTACCACTCTCTCTTGTGACTCTCCTCTATGACACTACCATACGGCTATAACAGCCATTATGTTCCTGTCCTCTATACCTCTTAGACATGACCATGTGATCCTGCTCTACCTCCATACTTCACTCCTGCCCATTGTTCCCCGAACCCCGAACCGGCTTCCTTCTACCCCGAATATGGTCTAGAAATACATAACAGTGTGTCTGAGCATTAGCGATACGATTGTTGTCTGACGGCATGTCCATTTCTTTACTGAGTCCAGCAGTGATAGGATCACTAGTTACTAATAGACTTTTGATCTACCATCTTGATGTCATATCAGTCTAAGTCTGCTCTAGATCAAAATTATCTTGCATTCCAAAGAGATCTCTAAGCCTCTGATTTCTAGAGCTTCAACATTGATAGTCTATATCTAAGAAACCTAATGCTAGCTCATCAGTCTTGCCTCCTAAGGTATATGCTATTCTAGCATGTGGTAGCTTGGTCACTACCTAAGAGAAGTACCCAATTTTGGGTCTAGATTATGTCTGGGGCTTGTAGGAAGTCTCTAGAGTAGATTCTAATAGTAAAACCTAGGGTTATAACTTTTATCCCATGCTACTTTTCCACAGAAAATTCTCTAACGGTGTAACAATGTATTACCATAAGAACACGTCATTACTAGGAATTGGGATGGACTTAGCACGAGAAGAGGTTGAAGGAACATCAAAAGTAGTAATAGTTTCCTTTTTATATTTTATTCCTTGAGTTTCAGGGCTTTGTAATTATTTTAATATAGTATCCAGTATGCAGTTGGATGGGAAAAGGAACCTCTTGACTCCTACCTCCATCTACACTGCTTCTGGAATCGTAAATGTGAATCTATTGAGAGTAAGAAGACTGGGACTAGTGGGGTGTCTTGAGAAGAACACAAAATATATCCAAAACTCAATCTAGGGAGAAGATGCAGATGCAACTTGGGCAGGCTTCGGAGAGGACAGCAGGCTGGGAAAGCTTGGCTAGGTGCACACTTAGATTACATCGCACCTGTAAGGTTCAGTGTTGGGGGTGCAGACAAGGGGGCAACTAAATGTGGAGGGTCCATGAGTGATCAACTAACTGTATTTTCCAGAGGAGCTTTTGTCACGGTGTGTAAAGGTTGACACCTTAGGGAGGCTATGCAACAACGATCTAGAGAGATCTTACAATCCTTTTACAACTACTAACTTATATTTTATTGGAGCTGCGTATAATTCCTATTTTCTAATTATTTATAAACCTTCATCTTTGATTATCTTCTCTCGAACCTTTAGCATGCAATTGGGAGCTGGCATATCATTATTTTGTTTGTCCCAGTGTGCAATTCCCTTTTGCACCCTTTCAACACGAGAGGAAAGTGACTCATAGGGAAGTGCAGGATAAAAGAAAGGGTTAGGGTTACTCTTTATGTATAAATAGTGTATAGAATCTAATGAAAACTCTATTGAGTCCTCTTTGTCAAACACTAATAAAGAAGCAGTTGGCTTTATTCTGGCTCAGGAGTTGGCTATTCTGACAGGAAGGGCATGACAAAATTGTGAAGAAAATACTGAAGAGGCTGGAGGAGAATGACTTATATATCAAACCAGAGAAATATATATGAAAAGCAAGAAAGATAAGATTCTTGGGAGTCATTATTGGACCCAATAGAATAGAAATGGAAGCTAAAAAGATAGAAGGAGTACTCGGTTGGCCAGAATCCAAGAATGTGAAAGATGTTAGAAAATTCTTAGACCTCGCAAATTATTATAGGAGATTTATCAAGGATTTTGCTCAAGTAGTGAGACCAATAAATATGCTGATGAGGAAAGATAAGAAATGGTGATGGGGAAAGGAACAATAGAAAGCATTCAATAAGCTAAAGCAAGTTTCCACAACAAAGCCAGTATTAGCGGTACCAGACTTAGACAAAAAATTTAGAGTAGAAGCCAATGCATCAAACTATGCTACTGGAAGAGTACTATCAATGAAGTACTTAGACAAAAAGTAGAGACCAATTGTTTTTATTTCCAAATCTCTTAGTGATATAGAATAAAACTATGAAATACACAACGAGAAGATGTTAGCAGTTGTTAGATGCTTAGAAGCATAGAGGTACTTCTTGGAAGGAGCAATAGAAAAGTTTGAGATCTAGACAGATCATAAGAATCTCAAATACTTTATGAAGACACAAAAATTAAATTGGAGACAAGCAAAATGGATATTATACCTATCTAGATTTAGTTTTATGCTAAAACACATCCTAAGAAGTAAGATAGGGAAAGCAGACAGTCTGAGCAAGAGACCAGACTGGGAAATCAGAGTGAAAAAGGATAATGAGAATGAAATGTTGGTAAAACTGGAGTGGTTAGAAGTGAGAAGAACAAAAGTAGTAGAAATAATAGTAGATGGGGTAGATTTACTAGAGGAAGTAAGAGAGTCAAAGGTGAAAGATGATAAGGTAGTAAAGGCAGTAAAAGAAATGAAATGAGCAGGGGTGAAAATGCTAAAAGATGAAGAATGGAAAGAAGTTGACAATATAATATATAAAAAAGAGAAGGTGTATTGTAATAATCGACCTCATTTCATACAGGTATTTACCATGATGCAACCACATGGACCACTTCTATGTTTCATATCACTTCATATATCTAATGGCTCAGTCAGTACCTCACTGGTAGAGCATATTCTTTACTCAGCAGACCTCATGTCTGCCACATGTATTCCTCATTTACTTCTCATGGTACATAGGTATATATACAGTAGATACTCTCCTGTATTCCTTATGCTTTACCAATTGTATTATTCCCTTCCTTCCTCAACTCTTATATCATTCTCAAGTCTTTACTTGAAGTTGCAACCTGAGTTACTTCTCAAGGTCGTAACATATATGTACCAAAGGACAAAAAGCTGAGAGTAGAGATTATCCAGTTACATCATGATACACTAGTAGAAGATTATGGGAGACAGTAAAAGACTATAGAATTAGTTACCTGAAACTTTTGGTGGCCAGAAGTAACAAAAGAAGTAAAACATTACATTATGTAAAAGGGTGCAATGCCTACCAATGCAATAAAAACTACATAGAACAACCAGCAGACAAGTTAATACCTAATTCAATACCCAAAAAACCTTAGATGCATATATTGACAAATTTCATTACTAAGCTGCCTCTGGCTCAAGGATACAATTTGACCTTAGTAGTAGTAGACAGACTAACTAAAATGGTCTACTTCATACCAACTATAGAGAAAACATTGGCAGAAGGTTTAGCAAGGCTATTCAGAGATAATGTGTGGAAGTTACATGGTCTACCTGAAAGTATTATATCAGATAGGAGATCACAATTTGCAGCAAGACTAATGCAAGAGTTGAATGGGATATTGGGGATCAAGAGTAAATTGTCAACAGTGTTCTACCCTTAGACAAATGGATAAACAGAGAAAGTAAATCAGGAGTTAGAACAGTACTTAAGAATGTTCATTGATCATAGGCAAGAGCAGTGGCTGGAATGGTTAGGAATAGCAAAGTTTACATACAACAATAAAATGTACTTGAGTACTCAGATGTTGTCTTTTAAGGCAAACTACAGGCAAGATCCCAGGATAGGGTTTGAGGGAAGAAATAAGGAGAAGTATGAGAGAGCAAAGAAATTCATTGAGAAAATAAAGGAGATACAGAAGGAAGCAAAAGCAGTGCTAAGTAAAGCATAAGAAGAGATAAAGAAATACATAGATAAGAAGAGAACAGAAGTCGACAACTACAAAGTAGAAGACTTAGTGATGCTGAGTACTAAGGATCTGAAGTATCAGATGGTCAGTAGAAAAACAGAGAAATTAACAGAGAGATTTGTCAACCCTTATAAGATTAAGAAGATCATATCATCGAATGCAATGGAATTGGAATTGCCTAGTATAGTAAAAGTACATCTGGTAGTTAATGTTAGTAGAATATGTTGATATGTAGGGCAAGTGGAAGGGTAGAAGAAGAAGCAACTAGCTCTGGTTATAATCGAGGGAGAAGAAGAGTGGGAGGTAAAGAAGATATTAAACAAGCAAAGAATAAGAGAAAAGAATAAGTACTTGGTATGTTGGAAGGAATTTATGGCAGAGTCCAATACTTGGGAAGGAAGAGAGAATTTAAAGAATGTAAAGAAAACAATCAAAGAATTTGAGAAGAAATATTGGCAAGACATAGAAGATATAGCAAGACAAGAATATGAGAAAGGAATGTTTAGAAGAGAAGAATTACTAGGGAGGTTTATGGCAAGAAAATTATTTGGATAGTTAGACAAATGGTATGACCAAGAATATTAGGGAAGATTGGAGAGAAATTGGAGATGGTAGAAAGAAAAACAATTAGGAAAAAGAAGAATAGAAATAATTGTAGAGGAAAAAGAAACTGAGGAAGAAAAATCAGGAGTTAGAGAATGAATGGAAGATAATGATGATAAAATAGGCAACATGGTTGACCCATACTACAAATTGTAGGAAAATTCCTTGGGATGAGAAAACTTAAGAGAGAGATAGTGTTATGACTTAGCAAAATGGCTAAGTCATTATTTAATATTTCTTTTCTTTTTTTTTCTTTATTACTAGGGTAGAGCATGGGAAAGTATCACATAACTATCACAGAGTTACAAAAAGATGTGATAGCAGTCACAGAAATGGTCACATCACAGTCACATCACATGGTCACAGTATATGACAAAGAAGTCAGCTGATAGATATGAGGACTATAGGAGACAAGATATATAACCACAATAGTAATTGTATATATAGTATAGCAAATCTAACAGAGACTCTATTGAGTTCTCTTTGTCAAATACTGAACAAAGAGCAGTTGGCTTAATTCTGGCATGGAGTTTGGCTCTCTGACAACAAGTATTTACTAAACACCACTTAATTATGAGATCAGGTCTCAGTAGTAATACCCAAGCTTGATACTACATTTTTATCTACTATCCCTAACTGACAGTGAAGTTCTTCTAAGCCAAGGACCCAGCTATGTATGGAAGTGGCTAGTGATTATGGTGATCACCAGCCAAGGGTTAATTTAAATGAGATTAAAAATAAGCATCACAAACTTCATTTGGTTATATCTCCACCAATTCTTCGACGATTCCCACGGTCTCAAAGCCAGCTTAAAGCCCTTAAGAAGACCTTTCGATAGATGCCAGTCATGTCCTGAGGCGATCAATAATGGCCAAGATATTAAGCA
>Ga0153962_1000125_pt1 | contig 14829 bp, 10 predicted proteins | sample TSFL046MetaG_FD_106657 | JGI IMG/M metagenome (GOLD analysis project Ga0153962, IMG submission 106657) | Attine ant fungus gardens microbial communities from Florida, USA - TSFL046 MetaG | ecosystem: Host-associated > Fungi > Mycelium > Unclassified | place: USA: Florida, Withalacochee...
AGTCTATGTGCAAACATTGAGGCCTTCATATCTCCACTAATATTAATTGCCTTGAGGTTGTTCTAGGCTCATTCTGAGCATTATGAAGAAGGCTTCTGCTGAGCCTAGAACCAAAGCATTGATTGTGGCGGTTTCTGAGATATTAGTGATTTAATAAATGGTAACATAGTGGTTACCAGTTGATCTGCTTAATATCTCGACCATTATTGATTGCCTTGAGACGTGACTGGCATCGATCGAAAGGTCTTTTTGAGGGCTTTTTGTAGCTTTTAAGACCGTGAGAATCATTGAAGAATTGATGGAGATATGGCTGAATGAAGTTTGTGACAAGTTCTTACTTAATTCTGTACACTACTTATACAACTACTATATGGTCTGTGTACTACTTTCCCATGGTCCTCATGTGACTTAGTCATGTGATGTTACCTGAATGTGACATGTAACCATGTGACTCTGTGACACTTAGTCACATGATATTTTCTCATGCTCCATTCTTATATAGTAAGTCCAGAAAAGAAAAAAAAGAAAATATAAATAATGACTTAGCTGTTTTGCCAAGTCATAACAGTACTAAACTTACTTCCAACTTACTTAACTCAAAATATCACATCAACAAAGGCAAATACTATGTCTTTATATGGAGGGGTGTCACTACCCTTATTCCTTGACAATGAGAAATTTGACAAAAAAAATTGGATTGCTTGGAGCAAAAACATCCTCATTGGTACTCACATGAGAGGAGTATTAGGCTACTTAAATGGCACAATCAAACAACCAACTGTCACTAATATACTGGCAACTATTACTACTACCTCAACTGAAATACCATCATCTACTCCCATAATGATAATATTAACTACATCTGAAACTAATACAAAATGGCAATCACTTACTCCATCAGAAGATAAATGGAAATTTAGAGATAACTAGGTCAGAGGCCTGTTAATTTACAACACAAAGAACCCAGTGGACTTAGGAATTAAGACACAAGGAACAGCAGCCAAAGCCTAGACATTCTATACTGAACAATATGAAGTTGCTACCAAATTAGCCAGACTCACTACTGAACAAGACCTCAGAAACTCAACATACTCAGACTGTGAGGATTTCATCACCTTTATTACCATCATGAGGAACAAATGGACTAAGGTAAATTCTCTGGGATCAAATATTGACAATGATGATTTCAAAAACATTCTCCTCACCTCATTACCTCCATCATGGAGTCCAATAGTTGTCACCTGTCTTAAGGAAGGATTCTTGACTGAAATGATCTCTCTCTTAGAAATATGGTCTCTCCATTTTAGCCATAACAAACACTATAACCCTATTGCAGCACTCTAGATAAACAAATCTATTCAAAAAGACAAAAACCAACTTATTTGTATCAATCCAAACTACAGATGCTGAGGCCACACTATTGAGGTCTACTACTAGCCTAGTAGTGGAAAGGAAAGACAGGTTTTGGCAAGAGAGGAGGCTACAAAGGCAGCACAACCAGCACTTGTCAAGGCAGTTTCAGAAACCCCACTAGAGCAAATGTTGTGTCTACCAATAACATACCCAAGGAGGAAGAACTGATATTTGCCTTTATGACCTTAAATACTTATGACCTAAAGGTATTAGCTACCTTAGTTCCCACAAATGACTTATCTCATAATGTCATCCTCCATAGATCAAATGAAGCTATTGAAAAAGGGGTAACAGGGGACAAGTGCCACTAAATAAATCTTGGTCTGGAGAAGATCCTATCATATTTCATATACAAAATGACAATATGTCTGAGACTCTTATCTTAATTGACTTTGGAGCCAGTGACCATTGTTTTGCAGAAAGGTTGTTCTTTGCAACATATAATACCTTGGATAACCCACATATGGGACTCTCTACAGGAAAAGAATTGACCTTCAAGATAACAGGTAAAGGAAAGGTTGAGTTCCTAACAAACATTAATGATGTTCAAAGAAAGATTACTTTTAATAATGTACTGCATATATCAGGACTGAGATCAAATCTAATTTCAGTATCTGAACTCAACTCAAAGGGACTATATATAACATTTGGAGGAGATAAAGCTCATATAAGGACTTCAGATAGAAAAACTGTCTTCTCCATAATATGCTTTGGACAATTATACACTGTAGATGTCAAAAAATCAATAACCAGTACCTTTATTGCACAAAACAAACACTAGTTAGTCACATTTGACATATGGCTTAGACATTTAGGCTATGCTAGTACAAGCACTATACATGAAATAATAAAGGATAAACTTGTTGATAAACTTACTGTTCATGGTGACCCATCTCTCAAAGAGCTCTATGAAGACTGCATATTTGGAAAACACATAGCACACCCCTACTGCAAGAACCCAGTATGTGAAACAGAGGTTTTTGAGCAAGTTTACATAGATATATGGGGACTATCACCTACTCTCTCAGCTGGAGGATACAACTACTTTATGGTAATTATGGGTGGCTTCTCATTATATAGGACTATTGCATTATTGATGTCCAAATCAGCAAACATCACATTGAATATGTTTAAGACTTTCCAAGCAGAGGCAGAATAATAGACAAGAAATAAGTTAAAGTTAGCACATCTCGATATAGGTAGGGAGTAGTGTAACACATCATGGGAGAACTATAAAGTAGAACATGAATTGAATTTTGAATATACCACCTCTTATGCTTATCAACAAAATGGCATGGCTAAATGGACAATGTGAACTATTCTGGATTGGCTATGGCTGAGTTAAGACTACTACTCAAATATTAGGTAGATACAGTCCAAACCATAATATATATATGAAATCTTATTCTTTCCTCTCAATGACCAAAGCTTATCCCTACAGAGGCCTGGTTTGGGAAATGTCAAAATGTATCTCATTTAAAACCTTTTGAAACTACAGCATATACACATGTACCACTAGACCTAAATCTATCAAAACTATTGCCTAGATCAGTAAAAGTCTCCCTTCTTGGCTATTTTGAATGAGAAGGTTATAAACTCTTGGATCAAAAAACTAGAGCTATTTTCAAATCAAGGGATATCATTTTTGAAGAGGGCATTACTCACTTAGCTGAATAACCAATGTATGCTGGTTTTTTAGAAGACAACAACCCTTTCCAACACTATTCAACACAAAACATTGAGATGAAGGGGAGTGAGTCACACAGATCTGAAACTCAAACCCAGGATGACCAAACTAGAGGAGAGCTATTGCAACAAGTAGCCCCAAGACCATTTCCAACTTCAATACTACATGATAATCAAGAAAACTATACTATGCAACATATAACTAGAGAAACAACAAATCAGACAGGCAAGGTAGATGCAGATTTACCACTGGCATTACAATGCATATGCAGGGAACCAAAACTATTCATGAAATTAAAAGACTCTGTTAAGTACTCACAATGACCATTCACTTATCTTGCTGACTTAAACACTGAGGTACCAAGGATATACCAAGAAGCCATGAAAATGCCCAACCTATGGCTAAAACTAATGAACAAAGAGATAGAAATGTTAAAAGCAAGTGATGTTTTTAAAGTGGTACAGTGGCCTAAAGACAAAAATGTTGTGGGATCAAAGTGAGTATTTGTATCACAAATGATCACTTACTTATTTGTAATTATAGATGCTAGAGCTCAAGAGGGCTTAGAAGCAAAGTTTAGACAGTGATAAAAGATATTGTTAAGTCTAAGGTCTAATCCTCAGATTATGAGTCTTTATATATATGAAAGTGATAGTTTGTGCACTAGGACAGATCATCACATGCTACTACCTATTGTTCTACATATAGTAGTGCCTTTATGCTTAAAAATGTGATAACTTAACTATATAGAGGCTGTCCTTTGAAATGTAATACTATATAGTTCTTAGTAAAGGTCTTATAATTGTGGAAGATAAGCATACAGTGTTAGCAACTGACTTAAGATTCTAGTCTAGGGTTTAGACTAGGAAGCTTTTCAGGGATAAAAGAGAGCTCAATAGAGTCCTTGTTTGATTCTACTACACTATATATATAAGTCTGTGCTATTTGTCCTTATTATTTATACAAGTATCCAAAGTTCTTCAGTTTAGTTCTAGTCTATATCATATTTATTCATAGTTGAGATAACTCATGACAGTATCTCTCTCTTAAGAATCCTCGTCCCGAGAATTTTTTCCTACAATTTATTGTAAGAGTACCATAGGTTTCCTAGTTCATCTTTTTCATCTCACTCTTCTATCTTACTTTCTTCTATTTCCTCTTCTTCTTCTTTGATTCTTTTTAATCTGACCTTTTCTTTCTACCTTGACCAATTTCTTTCCAACTATCCCCAATACTCCTTGTCAAACCTTTTGTTGTCCCACCTATATAGTAGTTTTACCATATACCTACTCAGCAATTCTTCTCTTTTTTATTCTTTGGCAATTCTTTTCCTAGATTGTCCAATTTCTTCTCTGTACTCTTCCTCAAATTCTCTAACTAAATCCTCCATGTTTCCCAAGTATCTTTTTCTGCCATATAGCCTCTCTACTGTACCAAGTATTACAAATGGTCACTTACTGTTTGTAATGGGTGCTTTGATACTTGAAAGAGTTCAAAAATGTAAAGTTAGACAAATGACAAAAGATGTTGTTAAGTCTGAGGTCTAATCCTCAGACAGGGAGTCCTTATATACATGAAAGTAATGATCTATACACTAGGATAGGCCATCACATGCTACTACCTATTGTTCTACATATGGTAGTGCCTTTGTACTCAAAATAGCAATGACTTAACTATATGGAGGCTGTCCTTTGTTCTAATTAAAGACAGATAACTATCTATGGGTAATTAATTAATATTTATGTGCAAACATTGAGGTTTTTATATCTCTACTAATATTATCTGCCTTTGGGTTATTCTAGGCTCTGTCATAGTTGTGCTATGGACTAATAGTCATATACTATATGGTTTACCACTATACCAAAAGGGCAACATTAGTAAGGCTACTTGCTAATGACAGTCCAGCTATTTATATAGTTTATTTGAACAGGTATTTTGTTATATCTCCATGACACTATTGAGTAGTCACTTTTCTGTGACAGGCTTATTCTGAGCATTATGAAAAGAGCTTCTGTTGAGCCTAGAACAGAAGTATCAATCATGGTGGTTTCTAAGATATTAGCAATTTAATAAATAGTAACATAGTAGTTATCTATTGATCTGCTTAATATCTTGGCCAATACTGATTGCCTTGAGATGTGACTAGTATCAATCAAAAGGTCTTTTCAAGGGCTTTCCATAGCCATTAAGACCATGAGAATTGTCAAAGAATTGATGGAGATATGGCCAAATGAAGTTTATGATACCAAGTATCTATCTTTTATAGACTTAGTCAAGATAACTTAGTCCCACTCCTTATCCAAGTCGACAAGGAAAACTCAATAGAGTTTCCGTTATTTTCTGTATACTACTTATATAACTACTACATAGTCTATGTACTATTTTCCCATACCTATCATGTGACTTATCATGTGATGTGACCAAGTGACACTTGTGATGTAATACTTTCTCACACTCCTTCCTGTGCAGTAAAGAAAATAAAATAAAATAAAATAAAATAAATAATGACTTAGCCATTTTTGTCATGACTTGGCAAAATAGCTAAGTCAATATCTATTTTCTTTTCTATTTTCTTTTCTTTTATTTTATTTTTCTTATCAATAGATGCACAAGAGGAAAGTAATTCATAAGGAAGCATAGGACATTAGCTATGGGTTAGGGTTATTGTTCATGTATAAATAGTATACAAAATCTAATAGGAACTCTATCAAGTTCTCCTTGTCAACTCAGATAAGGAGGGTATCTAAGTCATCGCCAGCTAAGTCACTACAGTTTTGCCAAGTCATGACACTTGGTAAATCCAGTTCTATTGCATTTGTTGAGATTATTCCTTGAACTTAGTAAGATCCCACAAATTATTCCATTAGCTTTTCCAAGTATCTTTCTTGTATTTGGTATTTGAGATATTTTATGCTCAAGTCCCCTACTCAATATTCTTCTACCTTGCTTCTCTTTCTATCTGTATACTTCCTCATTTTAAACCCTATGCATAGGTCTCATCCAATGTTTGCTTTGAATAGTGATACTTTTGTACTAGTCTACATCTTATTGTTATATGCAAACTCTACTATCAAAAGCTAATTAGGCCATTGCTCCTGCCTGTGATCAATGAACATCCTTAGGTATTGTTTCAGATCCTAGTTTATTCTTTTTGTCTATCCATCAGTTTGTAGGTGATAGGCTGTCAATAATTTTGTGTTAATCCCCAACATACAATTCAACTCCTTCATTTCTACTGCAAACTGCACTCCTCTGTCCATAATAATGCTTTCTGGCAACCTATGTAATTTCCAAATGTGGTCCTAGAACAGTTTTGCCACTCCTTCCACCAAAGTCTTTTTCATAAATGGCATGAAGTATGCCAGTTTTGTCATTCTATTACATACTACCAAGATACTATCATATTCCTGTACTAGTAGTATAAGGTTCTACCCAAGATGACTTAAACCCACTTCAAGTCCAAGTTGACAAGAAAAACTCAATGGAGTTTCTGTTAAATTTTCTACACTACTTATACAACTGTATGACTTGGCAAAACAGCTAAGTCATTATTTATATTTCTTTTCTTTTCTTTCTTTTCTGTTTTTTGGACTTACTATACAGGAAGGAGTATAGTGAAGAGACTGATTATGCTAGGGGTTTTCCTGTTTTTATTTAGAGTTCCCTGACTATGGGCTAGGTAGTGGTGAATATAAGTTTTGAAATAATTAAGTTGTGTGGTCTTTTAAGAAAGCACCCTAGCTGACATCATATTTTAGCATAGTGTCCCTTATGCAATTTCATGAGGAAATGAATCCAAAATTAAAGGTGAAAGAAGTTAAATAAGTTTCTGCCAATGTACTATGGTAGCAGTGATATTTGAAATCCAATTTCTTGTTTATAAACTACTGTCCTAGCTCTGCTTTTGAGTCCTGCCTGCCTAGTATTACCCTAATGCCCTGTTTCAAAGTTGTCCTCACAGTAGTACTCTTGACTATGTGATCAGATATGAGACTTTGAATCCTCCCTGTATAACTTGACTCCCTAGCAATACCAAACTCTATCTTAGAGCTCCTATAATATTGTCCCTGTGGCTAAGTCACTTGTCCTGTAGTCTCTTTGTTTTTGACTCAGTCTTGAGTCAAAGCACCTTAATCACTGATCTGATCACTCTAAAAATAGATTTCCACTTTTGAAAACCCAAATAGAGGAAAGAGGCAACTAAGATTGCTTTTCTTCTTCCTACTAAGTGGGGTTTTTTATATGTTTAGAGAAATACAAAAGAAATATATGAAAAAATAGAGAAAATAATCAACCCAGTCATAATCTATTAATACAACAATTGTTCTGATAGTGATAGGGAATCTTATATCTCTTTGTCTTTCTTTAATTATTTCCTATAGTTTTTGCTAGGTCCATTCCACCCTTGCTGAGTTACCAGGTTACCTACTGCTGATCCCATGGTGATCTCTTCCTTCTTTGGCTTATCTCAGTGACTTAGTGTTATGCTGCAAATGAATTTTCTGCAGAAGATAACATTTGATACACTTTATACCAATAGATTCTTATTTAGAATTCACTCTAGAACCCTTTCTATAATCCTCAAAACATAATACTATATGATAAAGACATTGAGCAGGCGATAATTGATTTAGAGCTCATGCTGATACCTCGAGAGGCAAATAGGATGAGCTGACATTGGGTTACTAAGAAAGTTACTAAGAGACTATGCTCTAGATCCACATTTGAATAGACTCAGAAAGATGGCAGACTTGTACTCTAGAACTAGTGGTATTCAGATGATGAACTTAGACTAATAGACTTTGTGCTTATAAATAAGCATTGATGGTATCAGATCAATTATATTTAGATAAATGACCTCTGGGACATAACTTAGAGATACTAGACATTAATAGGGACTTACTAATTGTTTAACAGGTAATCAAGGAAGTCCAAATTACAAAGCAAGAGAAGGATAGGATAAGAAGAAAGAATATTCTAGAAGGAAGTAGCAATGAAGACATGTCATCTTTGATGAAAAGAACTTGGTGAGAGGACATGTTATTATAAAGAAAGAAAAGGGACACATAAGCCTCAGGAGTTTGGGAGGAATTAGTAAGAGAAGGAGTCAATAGAAATCCAAAAGTAGCAATAGTTCCTTTTTTATCTTTATTCTTTGAGTTTCAGCCATTTGTAATATCTTTAATATAGTATCTGGAGTGCAGTTGGATTAGAGAGAAATCTCTTGATTCCTACCTCTATCTACACTGCCTCTGGAATCATGAATGTGGATCTATTGAGAGTAAGAAGACTGGGATCAGGAGGATGTCTTGAGAAGAACACTGAATATACCCAGAACTCAATCTAGAGAGGAATAGCAGATATAACTTGGGCAGGCTTCAGAGAGGACAGCAGGCTGGGAAAGCTTGGCTAGGTATGTACTTGGACTGTATCACACCTGTAAGGTTTGGTGTTGGGAGTACAAACAAGGGAGTAACTGAGTGTGGCAGGTCTATGAGTAATTAACTAACTGTATTTTCCAGTTGAGTCTAGTCATGGTATGTAAAGGTTAACACCTTAGGGAGGCTATGTAACAACGATCTAGAGAGATCTTACATTCATTTTACAACAACCAACATATATTTTACTAGAGCTATGTATAATTCTACTTTTCTAATTATTTATAAACCTTCATCTTTGATTATCTTCTCTCAGACCTTTAGCATGCAATTGAGAGCTGGCACATCATTATTTTGTTTGTCCCAGTGTGCAATTCCCTTTTGCACCCTTTTATCGAGATCTATCTTTTTCCTTTCTAACCTAGGAAGTTTTAGATATTGTTTTCATAGCTCTTTGAGGCTCTTTGTTTCTCCTCTGTTTTTGATTGAGGTAGATCAGTTTTGATGCTGTTCTATTCTTAGCCATCACTAATCAGGTGATGCTATATCCTATTCTTGTTTCCTGCTAGGCTACTAGTCCTGTTCCTGTATAATAAACATCTTTTCAGACTTTTTCACATAAGGCTTTTTTTCCTGATTAAGCTGCTATTGATAATGCTGTGGGACCACAGACTCGACTCTGCTGGTTCTCAAGTGATTGGTCTATTAGTAGTAGTAACCTTATGTTCCTGGGTATACTACTACATAGCTAGATAGCTAGCTTTATTGATGGTAGTCCTCTGTGCCTTCTCCACTTCCTAGCAGGTGATATTATCTTAGTCCTTATTTTTGGGGTATGAAGTCATGAAATTTGTTTAATTTTAGGCCTAAATGTATTTTGGGCCTTACAATAGAAAAGTATCACATTATGAGTATCACATAGTCACAGTCACATGATAAGTCACATGATGTGTGTGGGAAAATAGTGCACAGACCATGTAGTAGTTGTATAAGTAGTATATAAGAAATAGAAGAGGACTCTATTGAGTTCTTTTTATTAACTTGGACTTGGAGTAGGTTTAAGTTATCTTAGCTAGAGCCTTACAGACAGGTATAATGCCCATTGTGCTTGTCTATAGTTTAATTTCTGATTACTCATAAAATATTCCAGATTTTTATGGCTACTCCAAATCTCAAACTTGTTTTGTGCCCCTTCTAGTAGGTATTTTCATTTGTCCAAGCATCTGATGATTGCTAGCATTTCTCTATTGTGAATTTCATAATTTTGTTCTGCTTTGTTTAATGATTTTGAAATAAAGACTACTGGCCTCTACTTGTTATTTTTGTGTTTCATCAACAAAACTTCTCCTATTGTGTATTCTGATGTATTCACCTCTACTCTCATTTCTTTATCCAGGTCTAGTACCATTAAGATGGGTTATGTTATGAATACCTCCTTTAGCTGTTTGAACACCTTCCCCTGCTTCTCTTCCTAGCTCCATTTTTCATCCTTTCTAACCAACCTATGCAGGGGTTTTGCTATTTTAGCAAAGTCCTTGACAAACCACCTATAGTAGTTTGCTAATCCCAGGAACTTCTGCACATTTTTGACTGTCTTGGGCATTGGCCATTTCAAAACTCCCACTACCTTCTCTTTCTGCATCTTTATTTCTTCTGCCCCATTACTAGTCCAGGAAGTCAATCTCTTTAACCTTCTATACACACTTTTCTGGTTTGATGTAGAGATCATTTGCTTTTATTCTCCTTAACACTTTCTCCACTATCTTATTATGTTTCTTTTTATTCTCAGTTCCAACTAAAATGTTATCCATGAATACTGCCACATCTCTTGTATTAATTAAGTCTCTTAAAATATTATTTATCATTGCCTGAAAAGTTGCTGGTGAATTTGTGAGACCAAAGAACATAACAGTAGATTCATATGCCCCTAGATACATTATAAATACCACTTTCTACTCATCTTTCTCTCTAATCTATACACTAATGTACTTCCAGCATAGGTCCATCTTGGTGAATACTTTTATAGTTCCCATGGTATCTATTAGGTTGGATATCAAAGGTAAGGGGTAGTTGTCCTTGATTGTCCCCTTGTTTAGGTATCTATAGTCCTGTACCATTCTTTTCTTTCCATCCTTTTTTTTCACAAAGAACACTGGTGAAGTCTGTGGTGACTTCAAGGGCCTAATGTATCCCTTTCTCAATTGCTCCTCCACAAATTCTCTAACTTCCTCTTTCTTTTATCTCAACATCAGATATGTCCTTTCCTTCCTTGGTACAAAATCTTCCTTCAAGTTTATCACATGATCCCAAGGCTTTCTCACTGGTATTCTCTTTGATTCCACTTTTCCAAATACTTTTAGCTACTTAAGGAATTTCTATGATACTATCCCTTTCACTTTTTCTTTGTTTAGCTTGATCTCCTTGTCAAACTTCTCTTTTATTGTTCATGAACATTCCTATTGCACCACTATCCAAGAGTGCTTTGAATGTTACACCCTCATGTATGTCTACTTTCTCTATTCTAATGTTCAGCCAAACTTCTCTCAATATTTTGAACATTCTCTTGACATCTCTTTGGCTATCCTCCTCTTTTGCTGCACTTTTTGGAGCTCCTGCCCATGTGCCACTCTGCTATGCCTTTGCCTCTATGGGCCACACTGCTTCTCCCTAGTTTCACTACAGCTTCTTTCATTCTGTCTTGTACTCTGAACACAAGATTTTCTTTCTTTCTTGCTCTGTTATTTTTACTCCTACTATGTCTCTTCTACCACACTCCACATACTGCACCCTAGTCATTTCTCTTCTCTTTGCTTCCCCTTCTCTCCAATCCCATACTTCTTGGTAGAGTCTGCACCACACATTATTTATCTATCTTAGGAGAAGGAATTTCTGTCCTCTGTTTTCATGGGTTTAGACCCTCTTGCTTTTACATTCTCTATACTCCACATATGCTACCACTGTCTCTTCCATGATCCATCCTCTTTCAAGTAGGAGCATGCCTTCTGGCAGCATGCTCCACTCATCATAGTACTTCTGTGTCTTTTTCTATATGGGACACACTAGTCTCTTCATTTGCTATATTTTTTGTAGCATTGCCACATGTGCCACTTCCTTCTTCTCCCTCCTTTAGTCTTCCTCTATTCTCAGGCATTCCCATTTACAGTGCTCTACCTTCTTACACCTAAAACATCTTACTTCCTCTTTTACCTTCTGTTGTCTGATTGTTCTCCTCTATCTCTACTCTGTATTATTTTACTTGTCAGTATCTCAAACTTATTTTGGGGTTTTGGTTTTCCTCTCTCCTCCTTCTGATTCCTACAGTTACAGGCCAAGTGTTCAAACTTCCTGCACTTCCAGCATTTTCTCTTCTTTTTCCTTCTATTTGTGTCCTTAATAAAGTGAGAGCCTGCTTTTCTTTAAGCAAGTTGCTCAGCAGTTGGTTATATTGTTGTTGAGACATTGTATCAATATCTTTTAGGTACAGAGTTAATAATTTGATCTTACTATTTACTTCTATTGTCATGACTTGGCAAAATAGCTAAGTTATTTTCTATTTTTCTTTTTGTTTTGTTTTGTTTTAGATCATTACTAAGGTAGAGCATGGGAAAGCATCATGTGACAGCCACATAGGTCACACATTTTGGTCACAGTCACAACATGTGATGAGGTAGACACATGATGGGAATAATATAAGAACTATGGGAGGATATTGCATAGCCACTAGAGTAAAATGTATAAGTAGTATACAAAATTAAATGGGAACTCTATCGAGTTCTCCTTGTCAACTCTGACTTGGAGTGGACTTAAGTCATTACAGCTAGAGTCTTACATCTATGTCTCCTGGGGTACAAGATTTTTATCCAACTAGATGTCTATTTCTCTATTGATTACTGTTCTGATACTAGGGTTATACTATTACCTTAAGAAGAGGATCCCTAATCTAGATGATCTCCTAAAAAGTAATTGTCACTTCTCTGCATGTATGAGTTACAATAGACCCTAGCATAAGGTTTATATAGCAAAAGCATAATCTATTAGACACTACCCAATTGACAGGTCAGATCTTGAGTATAATATCTGGGTTTGGTACCACATTACCACTAATAGTCTCTAACTGACTATCAAGTTTTCTTAAGCCAAGGGCCTGGCTATGTATGGAGGTGACTGGTGATTGTGATAATCACTAGTCGAGGATCAATAAGCATAAGAGTTAAGATTGAGCAAGGTTCAAGGTGAACAGTGCTCAAAGTAATAGTATTGGGTTCTTCTGTCAGTAACTGACTTAAGATCCTAGTCTAGGGTTTAGACCAGCAAGCTCTTCAGGGTTAGAAGAGTCCTTGCTTGATTCTACTACACTATATATATACATTTCTACTATTTGTCTTTATTATTTCTATATATGTCCAATGTTTACCAGTTCAATTCTAGTCTATGTAATTCTTCTTATTCATGTTTGAGACAACTCATGACAATACCCCCTTTTAAGAATTCTTACCCTGAGAATCTTTTCCTACAATTTATCATAAGAGTCTCTAGTTCATCTTCTTTGTCCCATTCATCTATCCTACTCTCTTCCATTTCTTTTTCTTTTTCTTCTTTGATCCTTTCTAACTTTGCCTTTTCTTTTTATCTTAACTCCATCTGTCCCTAATATTCTCTATTGAACCTTTTGTCATCCTACCCATATAACAGTTTTGCCATATACCACTTGAGTAGCAGAGTAGTGGCTATGACTACTACTACACATATCTCATAAGAACTGCCCAGATAGTTTTATACCAGATTTATACCAGAACTCTCTCTAGAAGTGCCCTTGAGAGCAGAAAGAACCTTAGGAGTATAGTGACTTAGTCTAAGACAACTTGATCACCCTCCAAGTCTGAGTTGACAAGAAGAACTCAATAGAGTTCCCATTTGATTTTCTACACCATATATACAACTACTATTTATCACAAAAGGTCATTTACTAATTTGTGATGGGTAATTTGATACTTGAATAGTTCAAAAAAGCGAAGTTTAGACAATAACAAAAGATGTTGTTAAGTCTGAGGTCTAATTCTCAGACTATGAGTCCTTAAATACAGAATTTTAATGGTCTGTGCACTAGGACAGATCATCACATGCTACTACCTATTGTTCTACATATAGTAGTACCTTTGTGCTAGAAATAGTGATAACCTAACCATATGGAGGCTGTCCTTTGTTCTAAGAAAAGGACAGATGACTATCTATGTGTAAGAAAGCTAAACTTCAAGCCAGAATTAAGCCAACTGCTCTTTGTTCAGTGATTGACAAAGAGAACTTGATAGAGTTCCCATTAGATTTTCTACACTACTTATACAACTACTACATGGTCTGTGCACTACTTTCCCATGCCTATCATGTGACCCATCATGTGACATCATGTGATATGACACTGTGAATTCCTGTCATGTGACTGTGATACTTGTGACATGACACTTTCTTGTACTTCCTTCTATGTAGTAAATCCAAGATTAATATTCCTTTTACCATCACCATCCCCTGGGACAAGATAACCCCCAGGGGTCATACTCTACCAAACATCTCTCACTACTATTGTTATAATGTCACCTATCTGCTTTATTTCTCATTGCCCTTTAGGGTAGCACATTTGTGTATTTATACATTAGGAGCATGACTACCACAGCATGTTCTCTTTGCACCCACTGAAAGGGGCAAAAGGGAATTTTGCTGTGACTAGCAAGTAGAAAAGGGGGTGGTGATAGTTCCCAATTGTGTGCTAAAGGGTTCGTGGGGAGAAGGAGGAAGTGGGGATATTAGAAAGAAATTAAAATATGAAGCGCAGCTTATCTGTAATGTAAAAATAGTTGAAATGATGGTAGGTTCAATCTAGATCTGCCTCGCATGGTGTTCACCTTTACACATCATAACAAGCTCACTAATAGAATAGTCAGTAAACCACTTATAGACCTTACCATACTCAATCAAGCCCTTATCCGCACTCTCACACCAAACCTTATGGGTGTGATATGATCTGAGTTGATGATTAGCTAGGCTTTTTAGGCCTGCTATTCCATAGAAGGTTGCCCAAGCAACCGCTGTGTCTTGGCTCCAGAAAGAATAGGATATATGATAGAGAATATTCACCAACTCAACCTCTCACCAAGATCACCCCTTACACACTCAAGAGAATTGCATTTACAACCTCAAGAGCTTCTGAGATGAAGGCAAGGGCCAAGGAGGCTCCCTCTTTCAATCTCCACTCTGAGAAATATATTATAATTTTACAAATGTTAGAGACTCAATTAAAAAGAAATAGAAAAGGAAACTCTCCATTCTACCACTCTCCCTCATGTCTCTCCTCTATGA
>Ga0153962_1000127_pt1 | contig 14780 bp, 15 predicted proteins | sample TSFL046MetaG_FD_106657 | JGI IMG/M metagenome (GOLD analysis project Ga0153962, IMG submission 106657) | Attine ant fungus gardens microbial communities from Florida, USA - TSFL046 MetaG | ecosystem: Host-associated > Fungi > Mycelium > Unclassified | place: USA: Florida, Withalacochee...
CTTGAGCAGCAGTGGGGTGGAAGCGGACTTGGCCAATCTTGCGAGATGACGCATCAATGCGGAGAACAGGGTCGAAATCTTCAGGAACCCATCCTTCGGTTCCCCAGCCTTCAAAAAGAGTAGACTCAACCTTCCAGATCATGGCTTTGCCATCTTCACCACCGGAAGCGACGATAGTATCATTGTGGGGAGACCAGTCCGTATCCAGGACGGGAGCGGAATGACTGCGTGCCAAAGGGAGCTGATCTGGTAGCTTGTGAGGAAAGCCATTGATGCCGTGGAAAGGAATTAATTTTAGGGGAATTATTAGGAGAAAGAATTACATAATTATCATATTTCCAGAATATGACACCCTGCTCTGATGGTAACCTAGATATTATAAATAAGTGACTGCTGCTGAGATATGATATCATTCTGTTAGAGAACATCTTTTAAGGTCCTTTTTGCTCTCGAGAGCACTCTAGAGGGGAGTTCTGTTATAGATCTGTTATGAAATTCTCTGGACAATCTCTATGAGGTTTCTGTAGTGGTGGTCACAGCCACTACTTTGCTACTCAAGTAGTATGCTCGAGTCCACAACTGGGCATCTAATGGTTTCTCTAGGGGGCCAAACTCATCTCTTGAGCTAGTTATTCTTGTTGTTATGGTGAAAAATGTCACTTTTATTGCCTGAATGGCTGTCTGGCATGACAGTAGTATGTGGAGGGATATGACACTTGCTAACACAACAAAAACTGCATAGAATAGCTGGCAGGGAAGTTAATGCCAAACTCAATTCCAGAAAAACCCTAGACCCATATATTAGCAGATTTTATCACTAAATTGCTACTAGCTCAGAGATACAACTCAATCTTAGTAGTAGTCAATAGGTTAACAAAAATAGTACATTTCATACCTACTATGGAGAAAATGTCAGCAGAAGGATTGATAAGACTGCTCAGGGATAACATGTGGAAATTACATAGGTTACCGGAAAGCATTATTTCAGATAAAGGACCCCAATTTGTGGCAGAGCTAATGAGAGAGTTAAACAAGATGCTAGGGATAAAGAGTAAATTGTTGACAGTGTTCTACTCTCAAATAGATAAACAAACAGAGAGGGTAAATCAAGAGTTAGAATAGTATGTCAGAATATTTATTGGCCATAGACAAGAGCAATGGCCTGAATGGTTAGCAGAGTTCACATATAATAACAAAGTGCACTCGAGTACACAAACATTGCCTTTTAAGGCAAATTACAGACAAGATCCCAGAATGGGGTTTGAGAGAAGAAAGAAAAGGAGGTATTAAGAGGTAGAAAATTTTATTAAGAAAATGAAGGAGATACAGGAGAAAGCCAAAGCAGCACTAAGTAAAGCGCAAGAAGAGATAAAGAAATATACAGATAAGAAGAGGGCAGAAGTCGACAACTACAAAGTAGGAGACTTAGTAATATTAAGTACTAAGGATCTAAAGTATCAAATAGTCAGTAGAAGAACAGAGAAATTGATGAAGAGGTTTATTAGGCCCTACAGAATCAAGAAAGTTGTATCATCAAATATAGTAAAATTGGAATTGCCTAGTACAGTAAAGGTATATCTAGTAGTAAATGTCAGTAGAATATGACGGTATATAGGGCAAGTGGAAGAACAGAGAAAAGAGCAACTGGCCCCAGTGATAATCGAAGAAGAGGAAGAATGGGAAGTGGAAAAAATCCTAAATAAGCAACGAGTAAAGAGAAAAGATAAGTACTTGGTATGCTGGAAAGGATTTACAGCAGAATCTGATACTTGGGAAGGAAGGGAGAATTTGAAGAATGCACAGGAAGCAATCAAAGAATTCAAGAAAGAATATCAGCGAGATATAAAAGATGTGGCAAAACAAGAACACAAAAAAGGAATATTCAGAAAAGAGGAATTGCCAGGAAGATTTACGGCAAGAAAACTGTTTGGATAGTCAGACAAAAGATATAACCAAGAATATTGGGGAAGATTAGAAAGAAATTGGAAATGGTAGAAAGGGAAATGATCAGAAAGAACAAGAATAGAAATGATTGCAAAAGAAGAAGTCGAGAAAGAAAAACCAGGAGTTAGAGAGTGGACAAAAGAAGACGACAATGAGGTGGGCAATATAGTAGACCCATACTATAAGTTGTAAGAAAATTCCTCAGGACAAGGAAACTTAAGAGAGGGGTGGTGTCATAACTTGGCAAAACAGCTAAGTTATTATTTAATATTTTTTTCCTTTTCTTTTCTTTTCTTTTATTACTAAGATGGAGCACAGGAAATATCACATGACAAGTCACAGAGTCACAAATATGTGACAACAGTCACAGAATAGTCATGTCACAGGTCATGTCACACATGGAGTCACAGGTCATGGTCATAGCATATAACAAAGAAGTTAGCTGATAGACATAAGGACTATGGGAGACAAGATGCATACTCATAACAGTAATTGTATATATAGTGTAGCAAATCTAATGGGGACTCTATCAAGTTCTCTTTGTCAAATGCTAATAAAGAGCAGTTGGCTTTATTCCAGCTCAGGAGTTGGCCCACTGATACTTCTAGTTGTATAGTTAGCTGAAGAAGAGCCCATACAGCAGCATGGGAATTCTAGGTAGTTCTGCTGTATTAATGGCAAGCCAGACTACTAGACTAGATAAGGGCAGTAGTGTCACGATGTTATGCTACTAGAGAATTTTCTATAGAAATGTAGCATGAGATACACTTTATACCCCTGGATTTCACTATGGGAACCTACTCTAAAGACCTCTTACAAGCCCTAGACATAATCTAGACCCAAGATTGGGTACTTCTTATTAGGCAGTTGCCAAGCTATCATATGCTAGAATAACATATACCTTGGGAGGCAAGACTAATGAGCTAGCATCAGGTTTCTCAGAGATAGACTATCAATGTTGATACTCTAGAACTCAGAGGCTAAAGGATACCTCTGGAATGCAATATAATTTCAATCTAGAGCAGACTCAGACTAATATGATACCAAGATGACAGATCAAAAGTCTATCAATGGCTAATGATCCCATCACTACTAGACTCAGTCAGGAAGTAGACATGCTATAGAGCAACAGGAATATCAATGACCTTTGTATATACTCACACATGTTTCTAGATTGTATTCAGAGTAGAAGGAAGCCAGTTTGGAGGTTAGTGGATGTTAGGTAGGAGTCAAGTATGGAGGTGGAGTAAAAGCACATGGCCATGACCAGTAGGCATGAAGGATAAGGAGGTGACATCTGTCATGTCCACATGGCAATGTTATAGAGGAGAGAAGTGAGAAAGGCTAGAAGAAGAAGAAGTTTCCTTTTTTATTTATTTTTAATTGAGTCTCATCAGTTTGTACTTTTAACATAACACTCAGAGAGCCTGAGAGTCATCTTATGGCACTTTTCTGAGCTCTAAGTGAAGTAGTTGGGTTGTTGAGGAGACTGGACCCTATACCCTACTTGGTCAAGAGACAAGATATAGTAGTCGCTTGAACAACCTTCTATGGAGTAACAGGTCTGAAAAGCCTGGCTAATTATTGACTTAGATCATATCACACCCATAAGATTTGGTGTGAGGATGCAGATGAGGGCTTGATTGAGTATGATAAGGCCCATGAGTAGTTTATTGACTACTTTGATAGTGAGCTTGTTATGGTGTATAAAGGTAGACACCTTAGGGACACCATACAAGGAGAATCTAGATCAAGCTTACAATCCTCTCAAACAATTTTATCTTAATTATCATGCTAAGTTTCTATATTCTCTTTTTAATACCTTTACTCTTGATTTATCTCCACAAACTCTTTAGTATGCAATTGGGACCTAGTACTACATCTTTAGCTTATGCCAGGCTAATAGTTCCTTTTGCCTCCTTCAACAATGTGAGACAAATATATGTCTTAGAGAGACTATTATGGTGAGATCTATCTCAAGTAGATTTATAAAAACTTTATTATCATTTCTTTCAGTTACTTGAGTTTTATCCCCCTAGTCCCCCTTTATTAAGCCCCCTTTGTTATTTGATCATCTTCCTAGTGCCTACTTGTTTAGTACACAATTGTGAGATATCTTGGAGATCTTTTATATTTTCATTTGTTATCACTTTTGTCTTATGATCAAATTTCCTTTAATCCCCATCACTGTACACATTTCTAACTAATGATGGATTTTTTAACTTCTCCATTTTAAACCCTTTTCTTTTGGCAAAGGCTATGTCTATGAACAAACCTATTGCTCTACTATCCAGTAAAGCTTTTACTGCTACCTCCTCATGACTTTCCAGTTTTTCTAGCCCTACTTTCATTTATACTTCTCTTAGCAGTCATAGTGTACACTGCACATCTCTTACTCTCTTAGTGGTATTGTTGAAATTCAATTTATTGCCTAATTCTTCTAGGCGCAATATACTGTATAGGTTGTTAGAGGCCAGTTGAGAGCTTACTATCCTCTATTTTCTTTTGCCGACTCCTGCAGCATTTCTACTACTCTTCCCCTATGTCTTTCCCAACAATTTTTGGTCATATAGCCCCACTTCCCACATATATAACATGTTTTATCTCCTCCTTCTCCTATCTATATCCATTGCATTTAGGTCTCTCCTTGGATCCATCTGAGTTCCTTCTCTATTGAATATGTTTCCTTCTCTCCCTCCTCCTCTATATCCTCCCCCTGTGCTTGGTCCTCCCACTCTCTATGTTATTTGTCCTCCTCATCCTCCATATAATTATTCTTCTCTTGGCTATGCATTTCCCTCTGGGCATACTGTATTCCTCCCTATAAACCTTTCTTCTGCCCTACTCTGCCTCTGATTTCTGTCTAACTGCACTGTCCTTTCATGCCACTCTCCTATGGTAGTTGGCAGGCTTTCTGACTTAGCCAGCTTCCTTCTGATGGCCCTATTTAGTCCTCTTTTAAATTCCTTAATGAGGGGTCATCCCTTGTAACCGCTCCCCCTAGCAATCTTTTTGAATTCCTAGATGTACTTATTACAGGTCCTTCCTCCTTGTTCTATTGTTCTTAACTATTCTACCTTCCTGTCTTCTTCTGTTGTCTCTCCAAATTCATCCCATATTTTCTTGAACAATGTCTCCATTGTTTCTATTTCTGATTCTTTCTTGGCCAGTTTATCCAACAAATTGTCCTTCCATGCTTCTGTTACTCCCCCCTGTACATATGATAATACCCAGGCAATCTGGGTCATTGCTGCTTCTCCATTCATCTTCATTCTCAAGTATAAGCAAGCTATATTAATAAATGTACTCACTTCTTCTATCTTCCCACTAAATATAGAAGATCTGGTGACCTCAACTTGGCTCCCCTACTGTTGTTAGAGCATAGTAGATACCTGCTGCTGCAGGACAGTGATCATGGAGAGGAGTTGCTCCTCCCTGGTAGGTAGTGGTAGTTGGTAGAGGGTGGGTACCATAGTAGGTTTCCCCTGTTATTGTTACTGTTGTTGTTATTGTTGTTGGGACATGGTTGGTGGTGGTGATAGTAATGGTGAGGGGAACAATAATTTGTATTCAGACAACTCTTTTTTTTTTTTTCCAGGGCTATTTATCTAAGGCTATGTTCAACAGGGCACAAAATCTTTACCTATCTGGACTCCTACTGCCTTACTGACTATTGCCCTAATCAAATTTGTATATGATTGCCTCTAAGAAGAGGACTCCTAAGCTAAGCAGCTTCCTAAAGAATATCCTGCATGTACTACTTACAATGGAGTGCAGCACAAAGTTTATACAGAGAAGAATGTAAAGAACAACATCTAGTTGTGAGGTCAAGACTTGAACAAGATATCTGGACTTGGTACCTAGTCTCTTCTCTCAGTCCCTAACTAACTGAGAAGTCCCCCTTATAGCTAGGGCCCACTTTCCAAAATGCTTGTGAGCACTATGCTTACTAGTAAGGACAATGAAGAGTAAGTGAGTAGTGAGGCTGCAAGGTGTGAGGTCACCATTGGATACCAAGTTCTTATGTTATCAAAGGACTGTGATAGCTCTTAGTGATCACCTTAGGTAGATGTTCAAGAAGAACTCAATGGAATTCTCTATTGGATTGGACTACTACTTATACTATTTTACAGTGGCTATACTACTACTAGTCCACAATCACATGTCCTTCTAGAATGTTCTATGATCACTTGACCTTGTTACATGATCTGATTACCTAAGTTCCTATGCTATTTATATCTTAACCCCATTGTACAACTTGAGATTTTGGATTAAGTATTCAAACATGTGGGAGTCTATTTCCTTTTTTAGGGCTCTTATAACATTACAATACTGATATTCTATTATTAGGCCTTCTTGGAACTTGATCATCTCTGTCTCATTTGATCCATTGCATAGCTCTGCTAAATGTTTTGCATTGTGGTCTTATATGTCCATCAAGTGCTCTTATAAAATGACCACCATTTGTGCTTGCTCTTCATCACTTAGAGGGGTCCTCTTTACAAGAGAAACACCATCTTGTAATAGATGAACAAAACCATATACAGACAAGGGTTTTATACCTGAATATTCTTAGCAACCATGATGTATAAGTCCTCAAGAGTCATCAAATAGGACTAGGAGAAGTAAACTTTCAAATACAAAGGAAAAGATACTAGTCATGAACACTCATAAACTACCAAGTAAAGAGGTTCTAGTTAAGATAGAGGATTGCTCATTCAATTTGGTTGATCCATGGAGCATGGGAGTATCTCTAGTAAGGTATATTCTGAGAGACAAAAAACTCCTTTCTGAGATGGGTAGATTGCCATCTGGAGATACTTTGTCTATATTGAATATGTACTGATCTTCAAACTAGGCATACTATTAGCAATCCCAAAAAATATTTTGTACATTGTGACCTGCTTTTTGGAGTCCAAGTGCTGCTCTCTTCTCATCTGTCATAGTTTATATATATGTAATAGTAAGGGCTGCCCAAATGTAAACATTCAGAAATAGCAGGAATTTGTTCTATTGTAGTAGGTATGTACTTTCTAATATATTATATTGAAACCTTATTAACATTGGACCTCTGTTTCCATGTAGACTCTGCTCCCATTTTTTGAAAGCAAGTGCAATTGCAATAAAGTTTATTGCAATGAACTGATGCAATAGACATGTCTGATCTCTTTTGCATTCTGTTGACTCCTTCATTCCACTTACACCACCATTCTTCTATTCCTTTTCTATTCTACAACATTAACACTAGCTCATCATTGATATGGTGTCACCTGTCACCTGGATCATAAGCTAATACCAAAGAGTACAGAGTAGGCTTAAATAGAGTTTAGTTTCACTATCCTCTCTCAGCTGTCTACTCGATCCCAAGACGTCTGAGATATTAACATAATAAAAAAGTTGATTCCAATAAACAGTTCTCCAGAAACCATAAGGACATCTAAAGTTGTAGAACATTGATATACAACTAAGCCAGAACATGTCAAGTTATGCACTTATTGATTGCTGTTGGTCCAAGTTATATAAACCTTTATATTATTTTGTATACTATGTGTTCCACTCTTAAGTCTCTGGTTAACAAATAAGATAACATAAATTACCAAGCATCTGGATCTAGGCACCTACAGTCAATACAACCTATGACTTATTATTCTAGCCATACCAAAGATTAGGATTGAGGTATTGAAAAGCAAGTAACAATATCTAGTTATTGAACAGTTGTTTAATAAGAACATCATAGGCTACTATCACAAAGATGATGAGAAGGCATATTGCTGATCAACTTCAAGTAATTTGGATGAAAATCTTCTTAAACCTTCAATAGTCAATATTTTTTTTCTCCAAGGCTGATAGAGAACTTACTTGTGTTGAAATAGTCTAGTGATCCTTTACTTGTACTTTGCATCTATTGCTATATCACTACTAGACTGGGATAGTATCTACTAATATAGTATATGGTACCTCTATTTTCATTCATCTACTTAATCCCTGTTATTGTCCTTTATTCTCCCTCAGTCATCTACTTTACCTTGTGATACCTGAGGCAAGATATTCATTATACTTGTGCACATTACTACCATTTACTGATGTATTTAGCTTACATATCTAATAGGTAAATACACATATTAGTTGTCTACTTTACCTTATGACACCTGAGCTTACATATCTGATAGGTTATGGGCCCAAGTGCTCAATAAATTTTACCAGAAGATTGACATTAAAGTGAACTTACCAGAATGGCATCAACTACTTTCATCTTTTCTGAATTAGACAAATTCAATGGCACCAACTGGGTATCATAGCAAAGACTTATTTGTACAATGGCTGTGTCAAAAGGAGCTTTTGGCTATCTTGATGGATCTATTAAACAATCCCCTAACCTGCTAGCTGATAAAGTCTCTCCTGCCAAAACCCCTTGGGACTCAGAAACTCTTTCTCCCAAGGAATAGAGAGCACATGATGCTTAAACTTTGGGCCTACTTTTGATCAACACAAAGAACCCAGCTAGATTAGGAATTAACATTGATGGAACTGTAGCTGAAGCTTGGACTTTATACATAAACACTTACAAGAAAACATCTAATATGACACAACTAAATGCAGAACAAATTTTATAGAATACAACGTACTCTGATCGAACTGACTTCAATGATCTCATTATTGACATATGCAGCAAGTAGTTGGATACCAGAGCTTTGGGATCAAAAATTACTGATGAATATTTTAAGGATATAATCATATCTTCCTTACTCAAATCCTAGAGCTTGACAACCATACTACTTTATGACCCAGGAATGACCTCTGTAGATGCTATAGCTTGCCTTCAGATCTGGTATACCAAATCTCATAGAAACTAACTCACCAATAATACCCAAAGCATACTCACACTCCAAACATCTGTCTCTAAACAAGGATCAAGGTCTCAAATTATTTGTGTCAACCAAAATTGTTGTCACTGTGGTCACACAATTGAAATGTGCTACTGGCCAGAAGGAGGCAAAGAGGGACAATTCCCCCCTGGCTTTGGTAAAAGAGGTGGATTCAGAGGATCAGTAGCAAATATTTGGCAAAAAGGCTTTAAATTATTATCTACCACAAATGCAACTACTACTGGTGAAGAAAACAACCAGATTTCTGCATGTATGACAATGGGTAATTCTGAATTCAAGGTACCCACTATCTCAACCCTTAATGAAATCCATAGACCTGACAACAGAACACCTCTTAGTTTTAGTGTTATTAACCAACAAATACATAACACAATAGAGGTGAAGAGTCTCAATGATATATCTGAAGAAATACCATTAGCCTGCTGTATGGACTCTATTAATAAAACTGCTATTTCTACACTTCTTGACTCTGGTGCAAGTGACTATTGTTTTGCTGATCTGTCACTCTTCACATCATATACTCCATTTGAGCAACTATCACCTAGACTCACTACTGAAGAAGGACTAACATTTAATGTTGTGGGAAAAGGGAGTGTCGAACTCCAAACAAATGTCAATGGACAAAGAAGAATGATCACCTTTGATAATGCATTACACATACCTGGATTTAGATCCAACTTAATCTCAGTGGCAAGACTAAGTACCAAGGGAGCAGAAGCACACTTCAAAAACAACAAGGCTGTTATTAAGACAAAGAATGGAACAGATATAATATCAGCAACACAATCAGGCTTACTATATGTAGTCAACATAGACAAAATACAACCAATTGCATTTATGGCACAATCAAAGCAGAAGCTAACAAGCTTTGTTACTTGGCATAGATACCTGGCCTATGCTGGAGCAGAGACTATACACCAAATGATGACCAAGAATCTTGTTGATGGATTAAATATCTATGGGGAACTATCAATTGGTGGACTGTGTAAAGACTGCATCTATGGTAAACATACTGCTCACCTATATAGTGATAACAAACCTAGGGAAAAGGATATATTTGAACACATACACATTAACATATGGGACCTATTCCAAGTCCAGTTAGCTGGCAGTGCACTATACTTCATGATTATCATAGATGGTTTTTCATCATACTGAACAGTTGCATTCCTGAAAACTAAATTAGCAGAGATTATATTGAAGATTTTCAAGGGTTTTCATGCTAAGACAGAATACCAAACTGGAAAAAGATTAAAGCAAGTACAACTAGATATGGGCAAAGAGTAGTATAATAGTGTGTGAGAGAATTATTAGGCTGAACAAGGCCTGGATTTTGAATTTACAACACCTTATGCTCATCAGCAAAATGGTATGACAGAACACTCAATATGCACTATCTTGGACAGTACTAGGACAGCACTGGCAGGGTCAGTAAAGACTGCTTTACTAGTCTACTTTGGACATGATGGGTATAAACTGCTGGATAAAAGTACTAGTGCCATTTTTAAATCCAGGGATGTCATTTTTAAAGAGAGGATTACTTACCTAGCAAAATAGCTAACTTCTGCTGTGCTTTCCAATGATAATGACCCTTTTGCAACTAGACTCCAACAAAATGGCAATGCAGATGTGGTAAAGGATAACCCAAAACCAGAACCTATACCACTACTGACATATGGGATTGTACCAAGACCTTTATCTAGCTCTGAAGTGTTACACTGCTAGAGAATTTTCTGTAGAAATATAGCATGGGATTATACCCCTGGATTTCACTATTGGAACCCACTCTAGAGACCTCCTACAAACCCTAGACATAATCTAGATGTCATATTCTGGAAAAATAATAATTATGTAATTTATTTCTCCTAATAATTCTCCTAAAAATAATAATAGTAGGATAGCATAGTAGACTACTCTTCTTCTATTCTGGACTTCCTATAAGTACTACATAGTTACAGTGTAATTTCTCAGTCTGTAAATTAACATTATCTAGTCCTAACCCTCTTCTTGTCCACTCTGGATTCCTAGTTCACTTCCTTAGGACCTCTTCTCTGATGGTTTCCCTCCACTCTAAAATACGTGACCACCTCACAACCAGAGACTGGGGTGCAATACATAAGTTGAAGCCAAGGTTATTCATTAAAGTTGTACTCTACTCCGACGTCTTTTACTTTCCACTGGAGTCTTCCTTTGAAGTTTATACTATCGTTAAGTAGTATTCTTTTCCAATGTAGTATATTACTCCATTTCTAGAGAGTACTTTTATCTATTACTTTGCTTCTCCATCTTCCATAGTCTTGTCCTTGACACTAGACCCAAGATTGGGTACTTCTATTAGGTAGTTGCTAAGCTGTCACATGCTAGAATAGCATATACCTTGGGAGGCAAGACTAATGAGCTACTATCAGGTTTCTTAGATACAGACTATCAATGTTGAAGCTCTAGAAATCAGAGGCTCAGGGATATCTTTGGAATGTAACATAATTTCAATCTAGAGTAGACTTAGACTAATATGACATTAGGCAACAGATCAAAAGTCTATCAGTGACTAGTGATCCTATCACTGCTAGACTCAACCAAGAAACAGATGCACCACCAGACAACAATCATATTGCTGATGCTTATACACACTGTTATGTGTTTTTAGACCATATTTGGAGTAGAAAAGAGCTGGTTTGGGGTTTGGGGAATGATAGGCAGGAGCGAAGTATGGAGGTAGAGCAAAATCACATGGTTGTGTCCAGAGATATAGAGGACAGGAAGGTAATAGCTGTTGTGGCTATATGGTAGTGTCATAGAGAAGAGATATGAGAGAGAGTGGTAGGATAAAGGGTTTTCTTTTCTATTTCTTTTTAATTGAGTCTTGAACATTTGTAATATTCTAATATATTTCTCAGAGTAGAGATTGATAGGAAGAGCCTCCTTGGCCCCTCAGAAGCTCTTGAGGTTGTAAATGTGATTCTCTTGAGTGTGTAAAGGGTGATCTTGGTGAGAGGTCGAGTTGGTAAATGTTTTCTACCATATACCCTACTCTTTCTTGAGACAAGATATAGCAGTCACTTGGACAACCTTCTATGGAGTAGCAGGCCTGAAAAGCCTGGCTAATCATTAACTCAGATTGTATCACACCTATAAGGTTTGGTATGAGGGTGTGGATGAGGGCTTGATTGAGTGTAGTAAGGCCCATGAGTGGTTTACTGACTATTCTACTAGTGAGCTTGTTATAGTGTGTAAAGATAAACACCTTAGGGACATCATACAAGACAGATCTAGATTGAGTTTCCAATCATTTCATCTATTTTTATATTACAGATAAGCTGTACTTCTACTTTAATTTCTTTCTGATACCCTTACTTTTTCCTTCTCCCTATGAACCCTTTAGCATGCAATTGAGAACTGTCATCACCTCTTCTACTTGTTTATCATAGTAAATATCTCTTTTGCCCCTTTTAATAGGACTGTTAAAGTAGCTAGTTCTAGAGCCAGAATAAAGCCAACTGCCCCTTTATCAGCATTTGACAAGAAGAACTTGATAGAGTTCCTATTGGATTTACTATACTATATATACAATTACTATGTGGCTATGCTCCTTTATCTCCCATGGTCTCTATGTTACTTATTAACTGACTCCTTTCATGACTGTGACTACTGTCACACCTTTTTGTGACTCTGTGACTTATCACATGATATCTTCCCACACTCCACCTTAGTAATAATTAAAAAAATAAATTAAATAATAACTTAGCTATTTTGCCAAGTCATAACAGGGACTGACAATGATAACATCCCTGACACAAGCAATAGTACTCCTACTACTACCAAAAACCCAAATAATAATCCTAATGATCTCCCCCTGGTCTTAAGAAAACCCTAGAGAACTATAAAACTGACTACTTGGTTATAAGAGTCAACTGAATATATGAATAGACTAATAGTAAATCATATCCTAGATAATAACTAGATCCCTAGAACATTCAAGGAAGCGATGAGAAGGCCTAACCTTTGGTGGAAACCTATGGCTACCAAAATAGCAATGCTAAAAGCTAAGGAGGTTTTTGAGGTAGTATCAAGACCAAAAGGACAGAATGTGGTTAGATTAAAGTGGGTTTATGTGATAAAATAGAAGGAGAATAGTGAATTAGAAAGACAGAAAGCTAGAACTATGACAAAGGGATTTACTCAGGTAATAGAGGAAGACTATAAAGAAACATATGCATCTGTTACTTACCTTGAGTCTATCTACCTTGTATATACTATAGCAACCTCACAATGACTTTGCCTATAACAGATTGATTTTATGCCTGCCTTTCTTAACAACAACAACAGTTATGAGGTATTTATAGAACAGCCAAGAGAATTTGAGGAAGAAGAAGACAACTATATATGGAGACTTTACAAAACTCTTTATGGAACAATGTAGGGTGCACACAACTAGGCCAAAAATCTAAACAAAACCTTTGAAGGCCATAGTTTCTATAAGTCAAGGGCAGATCCTCAAATCTGCTCTAGAGTTTATAGTAATAAACTCATACTAACATCCACCTGGACAGATAATATAAGGGGACATCTAGGGTGATGCTTAGTCACTATTGAGAGTCTGTTCTATTAGTGGCCCTGTGACAGTATGTGTATGCATTTCCATCGTTCCTGTCTTCTCTCTGTCTGTGTCGTGTGGTATGAGCCTTCTATTCTAATATTAGGACATTATGATTACTGATCCATGCACCCATGTGATAGTACATGTGATCATCTAGTGTAGGCTATATATACTAGCAAGTTGTTGTAGATGTACTTCACTTGAATCTCAACTAAGCTTCTGGGACTCTTACCTAGCTTGAGGAGTGATCGCCTTGAGTGGTTACCCTAACAGATAATATACTAGGTGTCTTATCAACTATTGAAGACAAAAATATAGCGAAATCACAACTTGGCACTAGTTATGAGATAAAAGATCTGGGAGAAGCAAAACTCATTTTAGAAATGCACATTAACAGAGATCCCATTACTGAAAATATATCACTATTCCAAAAATCTTATTATGAATGCATGTTAAAATGCTTCAACATAGAGAACTGTTTACTGAAATTGACTCCACTCTCTCTAGAACTACTATTAACAATAGAGGACTGCCCTAATATCCCCAAGAAAGCTAATGAAATGAAGAATACACCCTACTGGGAAACACTTGGGTCACTCATGTGGCTACAAGTTGCTACATGACCCAATATCACATATACTATATGTCATGACTTGGCAAAACAGGTAAGTCATTATTTATATTTACTTTACTTTTCTTTGTCTTTTGAACTTACTATATAGAAAGGAGTATGGGAAAGTGTCATGTCACAAGTATCACATACTCATAGTCATATGATAAGAGGTCATAGTGTCACATCATATGACATCACATGATGGGTCACATGATGAGTGTGGGAAAGTAGTGTACAGACCATGTAGTAGTTATATAAGTAATGTATAGAAAATAACAGAAACTTCATGTCACAGTTGTACTATGAACCAGTAGTCACATACTGTATAGTTTACCACTACACCAAAAGGGCAATGTTAGCAAGGCTACTTGCTAACAAGGGTCCAGCTATTTATGTAGTTCATTTGAACAGGTATTTTGTTATACCTCCATGATACTATTTGTTAGTTACTTTTCTGTGATACTCCATTGAGTTCTCCTTGTCAACTTGGATAAGAAGTAGGATTAAATTATTGCAACTAAGTCCTTACACTGTGACATTACTCTTTCACTTTTCACACAACCTAGGAAAGTCACTATAAGGGGACATCTCCATTTCTACCCCTAAATACCATGACAACCCTCCGGAGCTACCTTAGCCTGTTTACTAGTGATACTTAAACACACTAGTTTAGCTCCAATCCTGCTGACCCTGACACTAAGGGATGTATAAAATGTAGAATATCCCTCCAGGAGCCTTA
>Ga0153962_1000131_pt1 | contig 14642 bp, 20 predicted proteins | sample TSFL046MetaG_FD_106657 | JGI IMG/M metagenome (GOLD analysis project Ga0153962, IMG submission 106657) | Attine ant fungus gardens microbial communities from Florida, USA - TSFL046 MetaG | ecosystem: Host-associated > Fungi > Mycelium > Unclassified | place: USA: Florida, Withalacochee...
GAGCAAGCGCGGCAAGGCGACCTGCACTTCCTTCTGTTGCTGTTGGTTGCAGTTCTCGTATTTGCAGTGACCTTCTTCGTTGTTTTCGTTGAGCGTGGCCAGCGCCGCATTGTGGTGAACTATGCGAAACGTCAGCAAGGTCGTCGTGTATACGCTGCACAGAGCACACATTTACCGTTGAAAGTGAACATGGCAGGGGTTATCCCGGCAATCTTTGCTTCCAGCATTATTCTGTTCCCGGCGACCATCGCGTCATGGTTCGGGGGCGGTACCGGTTGGAACTGGCTGACAACAATTTCGCTGTATTTGCAGCCAGGACAGCCGCTATATGTGCTACTCTATGCGACTGCAATCATCTTCTTCTGCTTTTTCTACACGGCGTTGGTTTTCAACCCGCGCGAAACGGCAGATAACCTGAAGAAGTCTGGTGCATTCGTACCGGGAATTCGTCCGGGAGAGCAAACGGCGAAGTATATCGATAAAGTAATGACGCGTCTGACCTTAATCGGCGCACTGTACATTACTTTTATTTGCCTGATCCCGGAGTTCATGCGTGATGCGATGAAAGTTCCCTTCTACTTTGGCGGTACATCACTGCTCATCGTAGTGGTCGTCATCATGGACTTTATGGCTCAAGTGCAAACTCTGATGATGTCTAGTCAGTACGAGTCTGCATTGAAGAAAGCAAACCTGAAAGGCTACGGCCGTTAATTCAGGCGCTTGAGAAGTTACGGAGAGTAAAAATGAAAGTTCGTGCTTCCGTCAAGAAATTATGTCGTAACTGCAAAATCATCCGTCGCGACGGTGTCGTACGTGTGATTTGCAGCGCCGAGCCTAAGCATAAACAGCGCCAGGGCTGATTTTTTCACATATTTTTCTTGCAAAGTCGGGTTGAGCTGGCTAGATTAGCCAGCCAATCTTTTGTATGTCAATGCGTTTCCATTTGAGTATCCTGAAAACGGGCTTTTCAGCATGGGGCGCATTTATTTAATTATAGGAGTGCATAGTGGCCCGTATAGCAGGCATTAACATTCCTGATCATAAACACACCGTTATCGCATTAACTTCGATTTTCGGTATCGGCAAGACCCGTTCAAAAGCCATTTGCGCTGCAACGGGTATCGCTGAAGATGTTAAGATCAGTGAGCTGTCTGAAGAACAGATTGATCAGCTGCGTGATGCAGTTGGTAAATTCGTTGTTGAAGGTGATCTGCGCCGTGAAATCACCCTGAGCATCAAGCGTCTTATGGACCTTGGTTGCTACCGTGGTTTGCGCCATCGTCGTGGTCTGCCAGTACGCGGTCAGCGTACTAAGACCAATGCACGTACCCGTAAGGGTCCGCGCAAACCGATCAAGAAATAATCGGGGTGAGTAAATAATGGCAAAGGCACCAGTTCGTGCACGTAAGCGTGTAAGAAAGCAAGTCTCAGATGGCGTGGCTCATGTCCATGCTTCTTTTAACAACACCATCGTTACCATTACCGATCGTCAGGGTAACGCGCTGGGTTGGGCAACCGCCGGTGGTTCCGGTTTCCGCGGTTCACGTAAATCTACTCCGTTTGCTGCTCAGGTCGCTGCAGAGCGCTGTGCAGAAGCCGTGAAAGATTACGGTATTAAGAACCTGGAAGTTATGGTTAAGGGTCCGGGTCCGGGTCGCGAATCAACTATTCGTGCTCTGAACGCCGCAGGTTTCCGCATCACTAATATTACTGATGTGACTCCGATCCCTCACAACGGTTGTCGTCCGCCGAAAAAACGTCGCGTATAACGCCGCGTTTTTAGGATAGTTGGAGAAAGAAAATGGCAAGATATTTGGGTCCTAAGCTCAAGCTGAGCCGTCGTGAGGGCACAGACCTTTTCCTGAAGTCTGGCGTTCGCGCGATTGATTCCAAGTGTAAAATTGAACAAGCCCCTGGTCAGCATGGTGCGCGTAAACCGCGTCTGTCTGATTACGGCGGCCAGTTGCGTGAAAAACAAAAAGTTCGTCGTATCTACGGCGTGCTGGAACGTCAGTTCCGCAACTACTATAAAGAAGCAGCACGTCTGAAAGGCAACACCGGTGAAAACCTGTTAGCTCTGCTGGAAGGTCGTCTGGATAACGTAGTTTACCGTATGGGCTTCGGCGCCACTCGTGCAGAAGCACGTCAGCTGGTCAGCCATAAGTCTGTAATGGTTAACGGCCGCGTTGTTAACATCGCTTCTTATCAGGTATCTCCGAATGATGTCGTAAGCATCCGTGAGAAAGCCAAAAAGCAATCTCGCGTGAAGGCCGCTCTGGAGCTGGCTGAGCAGCGTGAAAAGCCAACCTGGCTGGAAGTTGATGCGACTAAGATGGAAGGTGTGTTCAAGCGTATTCCTGAGCGTACCGATCTGTCTGCGGACATTAACGAACACCTGATCGTCGAGCTTTACTCCAAGTAAAGCTTAGTACCAAAGAGAGGACACAATGCAGGGTTCTGTGACAGAGTTTCTAAAACCGCGCCTGGTAGATATCGAGCAAGTGAGTTCGACGCACGCCAAGGTGACCCTTGAGCCTTTAGAGCGTGGCTTTGGCCATACTCTTGGTAACGCACTGCGCCGTATTCTGCTTTCTTCCATGCCGGGTTGCGCGGTGACCGAGGTTGAAATTGATGGTGTACTGCATGAGTACAGCACCAAAGAGGGCGTACAGGAAGATATCCTGGAAATCCTGCTCAACCTGAAAGGGCTGGCGGTAAGAGTTCAGGGTAAAGATGAAGTCATTCTGACCCTGAATAAATCTGGCATTGGCCCTGTGACTGCAGCCGACATTACCCATGACGGTGATGTCGAAATCGTCAAGCCGCAGCACGTGATCTGTCACCTGACCGATGAGAACGCCGCTATCAGCATGCGTATCAAAGTTCAGCGTGGTCGTGGTTATGTGCCGGCTTCTGCCCGAATTCATTCGGAAGAAGATGAGCGCCCAATCGGCCGCCTGTTGGTCGACGCTTGCTACAGCCCTGTAGACCGTATCGCCTACAATGTTGAAGCAGCGCGTGTAGAACAGCGCACCGACCTGGACAAGCTGGTCATCGAAATGGAAACCAACGGCACAATCGATCCTGAAGAGGCGATTCGTCGTGCGGCAACCATCCTGGCAGAACAACTGGAAGCTTTCGTTGACCTACGTGATGTACGTCAGCCGGAAGTGAAAGAAGAGAAACCAGAATTCGATCCGATCCTGCTGCGCCCTGTTGACGATCTGGAATTGACTGTCCGCTCTGCTAACTGCCTCAAGGCAGAAGCTATCCACTACATCGGTGATCTGGTACAGCGTACCGAGGTTGAGCTGCTCAAAACGCCTAACCTGGGTAAAAAATCTCTTACTGAGATTAAAGATGTGCTCGCCTCACGTGGTCTTTCTCTCGGCATGCGCCTTGAGAACTGGCCGCCGGCAAGCATTGCTGATGAATAACCGGATCACAGGTTAAGGTTTCACTGAGAAGGATAAGGTCATGCGCCATCGTAAGAGTGGTCGTCAACTGAACCGCAACAGCAGCCATCGTCAGGCTATGTTCCGCAACATGGCCGGTTCTCTGGTTCGTCATGAGATCATCAAAACGACTCTGCCGAAAGCCAAAGAGCTGCGCCGCGTAGTTGAGCCGCTGATTACTCTTGCCAAGACCGACAGCGTAGCTAATCGTCGTCTGGCATTCGCCCGCACTCGTGATAACGAGATCGTGGCAAAACTGTTTAACGAGCTGGGCCCGCGTTTCGCGAGCCGTGCCGGTGGTTACACTCGCATTCTGAAGTGTGGCTTCCGTGCTGGTGACAACGCTCCGATGGCTTACATCGAGCTGGTTGATCGTCCAGAAGCTCAAGCAGAAGCTGCCGCAGAGTAATCTGCAGCATCGTAAAAAACCCGCTTCGGCGGGTTTTTTATTGCCTGAAATTTACCCCGTCCGTTAAGCTGACTATTCTGGTTAATTCAGGAGGCCTTCATGTGGTTAATCGACCAGCTGGCTGAACAGCATATTCGAGCGGCGCAAGAAAAGGGCGAGCTCAGCAATCTCCCGGGCGAAGGCGCCCCGCTGGTACTGGATGACGACAGCAATGTTCCGGCTGAATTACGCAGCGGCTATCGGCTGCTCAAAAACGCCGGCTTTTTACCGCCGGAGCTGGAGATGCGACGCGAAGCGCTGGAGATCGGCGATCTGCTGCGCAATCTCGATCCGGAAGATCGGCGCTATCGCGAGCAGAGCAAGCGCCTGCTTGTGCTGGAGCTTCAGCTGCGCCAGGCGGGTATGGACACCGCATTTTTGCAGGGCGTCTACGGTGAAGCCGTCCGTGAACGCCTGTTAAAGGAGGAGTAGTGTATCGTATCGGACAACTGGCGAAGCTAGCCAACGTTACCGTTGACACCATCCGTTTCTATGAGAAACAGCAGATGATGGGGCATGAGATCCGCACTGAAGGCGGCTTTCGCCTCTATAGCGACAGTGACCTGCAACGCCTGAAGTTTATTCGCGTCGGTCGGCAGATGGGGTTTGGGCTGGACGCTATCCGCGATCTGCTCTCGATCCGCGTCGATCCCGCGCATCATACCTGCGAAGAGTCGAAAGCGATTGTTCAGGCGCGGCTGAATGAGGTGAACACCCTGATCGGCGAGCTACAAAACGTGCAGCGCTCGCTGCAGCGCCTGTCCGACGCCTGCTGTGGCACTGGCCACAGCAGCGACTGCTGTTCGATACTGGAAGCGCTTGAGAAAGGAACGGATCCCAAACCGGAGCATGCACACCGGCAGGATTGAATTCTGCGCCAAAGCGCCTATATTTAGGCGGTCGAAACGAGGAAACTGCAATGAGTAAGTATCAGCATACCAAAGGCGAGATTCGCGACAACGCCATTCAGGCGCTATTACACGACCCGCTATTTCGCCAGCGCATCGAGCAGAAGCAAAAAGGTAAAGGTAGCTATCGGCGGAAAGACAAACATGCGAAACGTGGCGGTTGGGAGGCCAGTGATAAGAAAAGCGCTTATCACTGGCCTTCTGCTTTATGGGCATAAAAAAGCCGCCTCATGGGGCGGCTATTTTTTAGATTTTACCGTTCTGCTGCTTCAGTAAATCTCGAATTTCGCTCAGCAGTACCTCTTCGTTTGAGGGTTTTGCTGCCGGTTTTTCGACTTCTTTTTTCTTGTACAGCTTGTTCATTAGCTTGATGGCGATAAAGATAGCGAACGCAACAATGATGAAGTCGAACACAGACTGAATAAATACGCCATATTCCATAACAACCGGCGGCGTAGCGCCTTCAGCGGGCTTCAACACCCACTTGAACTGTTTGAAGTCTACTCCGCCGATCAGTAGTCCCAGCGGCGGCATAATGATGTTTGCCACCAGCGAAGAGACGATTTTGCCAAAGGCGGCGCCAATAATGACACCGACGGCGAGATCGACCACGTTGCCGCGCATTGCAAAGTCACGAAACTCTTTGAAAAAACTCATACTTATCTCCTTTCCCTTGCCAGTGGCTAAAGTCTAACAAACCTTACGGCAATTGCCATCTAAGCGGCGGCATTTGTTGGCATGGCTCCGTCGTCATGCTTAAAGGAAGAACGGACTCGGCTGGAATAAACGCTCAACGTCCGGCACGAATTTTTTGTCGGTCAGGAACATGATGACGTGGTCCCCTTGTTCGATGCGCAGATTATCTTTAGCAATGAGCACCTCTTCGCCGCGCACCACTGCGCCGATAAACGTCCCCGGCGGCAGCTTAATGTCGTTAATCATACGGCCCACCACGCGCGAGGTGGTTTCATCGCCGTGGGCAATCGCCTCGATCGCTTCAGCGATGCCGCGCCGTAAAGAAGAAACTCCCACGATATCCGCTTTGCGTACGTGGCCCAGCAGCGCAGAGATCGTTGCCTGCTGTGGCGAAATGGCAATATCGATCACGCTGCCCTGAACCAGATCGACATAGGCGCGACGCTGGATCAGCACCATGACCTTTTTCGCGCCCATCTTTTTCGCCAGCATCGCTGACATAATGTTCGCTTCGTCGTCGTTGGTGACGGCAATAAAAAGATCGACCTGATCGACATGCTCTTCCGCCAGCAGCTCTTGATCCGATGCATCGCCGTAAAAGACGATGGTGTCCTGTAGCTGCTCGGCCAGCTCGGCGGCGCGGCGCGAATTGCGCTCGATTAGCTTCACGCTGTAATTTTTCTCCAGCCGCTGCGCAAGGCCGAATCCTATGTTGCCGCCGCCCACCAGCATGATGCGCTTATAGGGCCTTTCCAGACGCTGCATTTCGCTCATCACCGCGCGAATATTCTGGCTGGCAGCAATAAAGAAGACCTCATCGCCCGCTTCCACGATGGTCGAGCCTTGCGGACGGATAGGACGATCCTGGCGAAAAATAGCGGTAACGCGGGTATCGATATGCGGCATGTGCTCGCGCAGAATAGAGAGTGGATTGCCTACCAGCGGGCCGCCGTAATAGGCTTTAACTACCGCCAGACTAACCAGGCCCTCTGCGAAATTCACCACCTGCAGCGCGCCAGGGTACTGGATCAGTCGGTAGATATTTTCAATCACCAGCTGTTCAGGCGAAATAAGATGATCGATTGGCACCGCTTCGGGAATAAATAGCTTCTCAGCGTCGCGCAGATAGTCTGCCGCGCGGATACGCGCGATGCGGTTAGGCGTATTAAACAGCGAGTAGGCTATCTGACACGCCACCATGTTGGTTTCATCAGAGCTGGTGACCGCGACGAGCATATCAGCATCTTCCGCGCCCGCTTCGCGCAAAATACGCGGATGCGAGCCGTGCCCCTGAACAACGCGCAAATCGAATTTATCCTGCAGCTGACGTAAGCGGTCAGGATCGGTATCAACCACCGTTATGTCGTTGTTCTCGCCGACCAGGTTTTCCGCCAGCGTGCCGCCAACCTGGCCGGCGCCCAGAATAATAATTTTCATTGCATCTCGTGCTCGTTAGTTAGTGCGCTTTTATCAGCTTAGCGTAGAAAAATCCGTCTCCGCCGTCGATGGTCGGAAAGACCTGCAGCCCGCTGGTTTTTCCGCCGGGTAAGGTCTCGGCGCGCGCGTCGGCGTGACGCGAAAGAAAGGCGGCGATCTGACTTTCATTCTCGTCCGGCAGCACAGAGCAGGTTGCATACAGCAGGGTGCCGCCCGATTTCAGATGGGGCCATACCGCGTCGAGTATTTCGCGCTGCAGTGAAGCCAGCTCGGCGATATCGCGGTCGCGGCGCAGCCACTTGATGTCCGGATGACGGCGAATAACGCCGGTAGCGGAGCAGGGGGCATCGAGCAAAATACGATCGAACTGACGTTCGCCGCACCACGCCGCAGGAGTACGTCCATCCCCCTGTTTTACCTCTGCCTGCAGATTAAGACGCTGCAGGTTCTCTTTAACGCGCGTCAGGCGCTGAGCGTCGACATCGACCGCCATGACCTGCGCGCGGGGCGCGATTTCGAGAATATGCGTGGTTTTGCCGCCCGGCGCGGCGCAGAGATCGAGGATCTGCTCACCGTCTTCGGGGGCCAGCAGCAGCGCGCAGCGCTGGGCGGAAAGATCCTGAACCGTGACCCAGCCGTCTGCGAAGCCCGGCAGCTGGCCAACCGGTGCGGGGGCTTCAAGCCGCAGCGCATCAGGCGCCGTCTCGTCGACCACGGCCGTTTTCCCACTCGCGGTCAGCAGCGCCAGCCAGCTATCGCGGCTGTGGTGCTGGCGATTAACGCGCAGCCACATCGGCGGACGTTGGTTATTGGCGTCCACTATCTGCTGCCAGTTTTGTGGCCAGGCCTTTTGCAGTCGCTGCAGCAGCCATCCGGGATGCAGATAGCGCTGCGGCGCCTGATCAACTTCGGCGATCAGCTCCGCCTGCTGACGCTGGAACTGACGCAGCACGCCGTTAATCAGGCCTTTAAGGTTGGCGCGCTTCAGCACTTCTGCACCGGCGACGGTTTCCGCCAGCGCAGCGTGCGCAGGCACGCGCGTATAGAGCAGCTGATAGAGGCCGACCATGATGAGATAGTGCAAAACGCGCTGTTTGCCGCTAAGCGGACGCGCCATCAGCTTGCCGATGACGGCCTCAAGCTGCGGCAGGGTGCGCAGCACGCCGAAGCAAAGCTCCTGCAACAGCGCGCTGTCTTTATCGGCTACTTTTTTCTGCGCGGCAGGCAGCACCGCGTTGAGCGATTCGCCCTTATCAATAACGCGCTCAATAAGTTGAGCGGCAAGGCTTCGCAGATTCGTTGATTTAGTCATTCGCGTTACGTCATTAAACAAAAAGCCCGGACAGTGCCGGGCTGGAGTCAGGCTAAGACGCGGCCTGACGTGAACCACTCGCGACGCGAGTTCAGCAGATCCTGCGCCGACATGGCTTTTTTACCGGCCGGCTGCAGCAGTTGAAGATTCAAAACGCCTTCAGCGGTCGCGACCTGAATGCCGTGCTTGTCGGCCGCGAGGATTTCGCCCGGCTGTTTCGCGACGTGTGGCAGCACCGTGGCCTGCCATACCTTCACCGGCTGATCCTCAATCAGGAAATAGCTGACCGGCCAGGGGTTAAAGGCGCGGATACAGCGCTCAAGCTGAACGGCGGAGAGCTGCCAGTCCAGGCGAGCCTCTTCTTTGCTGAGCTTCTCGGCGTAATTTGCCTGCGCGTCATCCTGCTTCTCCGGCTGCGCGCGACCTTCTGCCAGCTGCGATAGCGTCTCCAGAAGACCCAGCGGGCCGAGCTGCGCCAGCTTGTCATACAGCGTGGCGCTGGTGTCCTGCGCGGTAATCGGACAGGACAGCTTATGCAGCATATCGCCGGTATCCAGGCCGACATCCATCTGCATAATCGTCACGCCGGTTTCGCTGTCGCCAGCCCAGAGCGCGCGCTGAATAGGCGCGGCCCCGCGCCAGCGCGGCAGCAGCGAGCCGTGCACGTTGATGCAGCCGAGACGCGGCATCGTTAACACCGACTGCGGCAGGATAAGCCCGTAGGCGACCACCACCATCACATCCGCCTCCAAATCGGCAACCAGCTGCTGGTTCTCGACGGGGCGCAAAGACTTGGGCTGAAACACCGGGATGTCGCGAGATTGCGCCAGCGTTTTTACCGGGCTGGGCGTCAGCTTATTGCCGCGGCCGGCGGGGCGATCGGGTTGGGTAAAGACGCCGACGACCTGATGCTCAGAAGCGAGCAGCGCGTCGAGATGACGCGCTGCAAAATCAGGGGTGCCGGCGAAGATAATTTTCAGCGGAGCAGACACGGTTATCTCTTCTTTGTACGTCAGGAAGGACGCGCGTTCTGGCGCGCCATTTTTTCCAGCTTTTGCTTAATGCGCTGACGCTTGAGCGGCGACAGATAATCAATGAACAGTTTACCGTCGAGGTGATCGATCTCATGCTGGATGCAGATAGCGAGCAGGCCGTCAGTTTCCAGTTCAAAACTCTTGCCCTCACGATCCAGCGCGCGCACTTTTACGCGCTCGGCGCGCGGAACAAAAGCGCGCTGTTCAGGAATAGAGAGGCAGCCCTCATCAATACCGGTTTCGCCGCTTTTATCCAGCAGCTCCGGGTTGATCAAAACCAAACGTTCATCGCGGTTCTCCGACACGTCGATAACGATGATGCGACGGTGAATATCCACCTGAGTTGCCGCCAGGCCGATACCCTCTTCGGCGTACATGGTTTCAAACATATCGTCAACGATGCGCTGAACCTCAGCGTTAACTTCTTTCACTGGCGCCGCAATTTTGCGAAGACGATCGTCAGGGAAATGTAATACTTGCAAAACTGACATAAGTATCCAGATCTGTATGCGATTAAAAAAAGATTATTACTTCATATTGTAGACTTTTTGAGGCCTGATTGACAGCATTCACCCGCAGGAAGCGGCGCGTAAAGCAGGGAGTGAACATGAAAAATATCGAGCGCTATTTGCGGCTTTCGGCCATAGCCGGGCTGACTGGAAAACGCTGGCTGGAAATTGCCAGAGCGCTTCAGGAAACTGACGATGCGCCGCAGGTGTTGATATCGGCAGGCCTGAATGAGCAGCAAATTTATCAGTTTTCTCATCTTTCATCGCGTCAGCTCGCAGCGGCCGAGGCGTGGCTTGCGGCAGATGCCCATCATCTGATCACGGCCTTAGACGACCGCTATCCCGCCGCTCTTCGCGAGATCCACCGTTTTCCTCCGCTGCTCTATATAAAGGGCGAGCCCGCCTTGCTCTCTTCCATGCAGCTGGCGGTGGTGGGCAGTCGTAACTGTTCGCACTACGGGCGGCAGTGGGGCGAATGGTTTACCCAACAGCTGGCGCTGAGCGACCTGACCATCACCAGCGGGCTGGCGCGCGGCATTGACGGCATCGCCCATCGCGCGGCGCTGAAGGTCGATGGGAAGACCGTGGCGGTACTGGGTAGCGGACTAGGGCACCTTTATCCAAAAAATCACGGCGCGCTGGCGGAAGAGATTGTGGAAAAAGGCGGGGCGCTGGTTTCCGAGTTCTCGCTGGCAACGCCGCCGTATGCGCTTAACTTTCCGCGCCGCAATCGCGTTATTAGCGGATTAAGCCGTGGCGTGCTGGTGGTCGAGGCGACGCTTAAAAGCGGTTCGCTGGTCACTGCGCGCTATGCGCTGGAGCAAAATCGCAATATTTATGCCTTGCCCGGCGCGTTAGGTAATCCCGCCAGCGAAGGGACGCACTGGCTGATTCAGCAAGGCGCGCTGCTGGTGTCGCATCCCACTGACATTATCGACGATCTTCGCGCTGCGCTTAACTGGCTGCCTTTTACACAGCCGGAAGGAATATATTCTGAGGACAGCGGCGATGTGGCATTGCCATTTGCTGAGGTGTTGGCTAACGTAGGTGATGAGGTTACACCTGTTGACGTCGTCGCTGAACGTGCCGGCCAACCTGTGCCAGTGATTGCAGCCCAACTGCTGGAGCTGGAGTTAGCAGGATGGATCGCAGCTGTACCCGGCGGCTATGTCCGATTGAGGAGGGCATGCCATGTTCGACGTACTAATGTACTTGTTTGAGACATATATCCACAACGAAGCAGAAATGCAGGTTGATCAGGATACATTGACTGATGACTTAACCGATGCCGGTTTTCATCGTGAAGATATCTACAATGCGTTGAACTGGTTAGAAAAGCTGGCAGATTATCAGGAAGGCCTGGTGGATCCGATTCTGTTAGCCAACGATCCGCTTTCAATGCGCATCTACACGGAAGAAGAAGGCCAGCGTTTAGATGCCGAATGTCGTGGTTTCCTGCTGTTCCTTGAGCAAATTCAGGTGCTCAACATGGAAACGCGTGAGATGGTCATCGAACGAGTCATGGCGCTCGATACGCTCGAGTTCGATCTGGAAGATCTCAAATGGGTGGTGTTGATGGTGTTGTTCAATCTTCCGGGATGCGAAAACGCCTATCAGCAAATGGAAGAACTGTTATTCGACGTCAATGAAGGCATGCTGCATTAATTATTGGTTATGCAGCCATCGTTATGAGCAAATCAGCACTCTTCACCGTGCGTAAACAGGATCCCTGCCCCGCCTGCGGGGCAGATCTCGTTATTCGCAGCGGTAAACACGGCGCCTTTTTAGGCTGCACAAACTATCCAGCCTGCGACTATATTCGGCCGCTAAAAAGTCAGGCTGACGGCCACATCGTCAAGGTGCTCGAAGGACACGCCTGTCCGCAGTGCGGCGCGGATAAAGCGTTGCGTCAGGGACGCTACGGCATGTTCATCGGCTGTAGCCACTATCCTGAATGCGACTATAGCGAAGCGATAGATAAACCCGATGAAACCCTTATCGCCTGCCCGCAGTGCCTGGAGGGCAAACTGGTGCAGCGCCGTTCGCGTTACGGCAAGACCTTCCACGCCTGTAACCGCTATCCGGCCTGCCAGTTCGCCGTCAATGCAACGCCAGTCGCAGGCATATGCCCGCACTGCGCTTTTCCGCTGCTGGTAGAGAAGAAGACCGCGCAGGGCGTTAAACGCTTTTGCGCCAGTAAAAGTTGCGGCAAGGCCGCTGCATCAGAGAATTAAGATAATATTATGCAAAACCACACCTTTTCCGGTTCGCTGGAGGCCTGCGTCGAGCAGCTGCGCCAGCAGGCCGTTATTGCTTATCCAACCGAAGCCGTATTTGGTCTGGGCTGCGACCCGGACAGCGAAAGCGCCGTAGCGGCGCTGCTGGCGTTAAAACAGCGTCCCGTTGAGAAAGGATTGATCCTCATCGCTGCTGATTATGCTCAGCTGGAACCCTATATCTCCGACCGTGAACTCACCGTCGAGCAGCGCGAACGCATGTTCGCTCACTGGCCGGGCCCGGTAACGTTTGTCGTGCCTGCCACGCCGCAAACGCCGCGCTGGCTGACAGGACGTTTTGATTCGCTGGCTATCCGCGTCAGCGATCATCCCGACGTGCAGGCGCTGTGCCGCACCTTCGGCAAGCCGCTGGTATCGACCAGCGCTAACCTGTCGGGCGAAGCGCCTTGCCGCACGGTCGAGGCGGTCAGGGCGCAATTCGGTGCCGCTTTTCCCGTGCTGGCGGGCGAAACCGGGGGGCGGCAGAATCCGTCTGAGATTCGCGATGTGTTAACCGGCAACCTTATTCGTCAGGGCTAATTCATGGATCAGTTTGCGGTATTCGGTAATCCCATCAGCCACAGTAAATCGCCTTTAATTCATCAGGCGTTTGCTGAGCAGACCGGCATTGCGCATCGTTATGGCCGGGTCTGCGCGCCGCTCGAGGCATTTCCTGAAACTATCGCTGCGTTTTTCGCTCAGGGGGGCCGCGGCGCAAACGTCACGCTGCCTTTTAAGCAGCAGGCCTGCGAGTTTGCCGACGAGCTGAGCGAGCGGGCGGCACTTTCGGGCGCCGTTAATACCCTAAAAAGGTGCAGTGATGGCCGCATTCTGGGTGACAATACTGACGGTATCGGTCTGCTGAGCGATCTTGAGCGTCTGGCGCTAATCTGCCCGGGCGATCGCATTTTGCTGGTGGGAGCTGGCGGCGCGGCGCGCGGCGTCATCCTGCCGCTGCTTTCCGCCGGCTGCGCGGTAACGATCGTTAACCGAACTCAAGCGCGCGCGGAGGAGCTGGCTCAGCTTTTCCGTCATAGCGGCGAGATCGACGCCTGCCGTTTTGATCAATTGCCTGAACGTGCCTTTAACCTTATCGTTAATGCCACTTCAAGCGGCGTCAGCGGTGAGGTTCCGCCATTGCCTGCTTCACTCATTAATGCGCAGGTACGCTGTTACGACATGTTTTATCAGGCTGGCGCGACGCCGTTTTTACACTGGTGCGAGCAACATGGCGCGCAGCAGCGCGCGGATGGTCTGGGTATGCTTGTCGGGCAGGCCGCGCATGCGTTTCAGCTATGGCACGGCGTTATGCCAGAAATTGCGCCGGTTATCGCACAGCTTAAACAGGCGATGCAGCCATGAATCAGGCGATTCAGTTTCCCGATCGCGAAGAGTGGGACGCAGATAAAGAAGCAATCTGCTTTCCGGCGCTGGTCAACGGTATGATGCTGACCTGCGCCATCTCTGCCGGCGCTCTTAAACAGCGTTTTGGCCAGGGAGAGGCAATGGCCTTATTTACCGCACATCGCTGGGATATAGAAGATGAAGCGGAAGCGGCCATCGCCGATGACGCGTTCGACGATCAGGAGTGGGTCTGGCTCGACTCAGCGAGATAGTCTTCCTTCCAGCGAACATAGTTGTCGGCCGAGTAAAGTAAACCGGCAACCTCCTGTTCGCTTAGCGGACGCACCTGTCGTACCGGGCTACCTAAATAAAGGTAGCCACTCTCCAGACGCTTGCCCGGCGGAACCAGGCTGCCTGCGCCTATCATCACGTCATCTTCAATAATGGCGCCGTCCAGCACGATTGACCCCATCCCAACCAGTACACGATCGCCGATAGTGCAGGCGTGCAGCATTGCTTTATGCCCGACGGTGACGTCAGCGCCAATCGTTAAAGGGAATCCTTCTGGTTTACTGGCGGACTTATGGGTCACGTGCAGCACGCTGCCATCCTGTATATTGGTGCGAGCGCCGATGCGTACCTGATTCACGTCGCCGCGTATCGCGACCAGCGGCCAGATGCTGACATCGTCGCCCAGCGTAACGTCGCCAATCACTACGCTTGAGGCGTCAATCATGACGCGCTGCCCACACTGCGGATAACTCTCTTTATAACGTCGTAGAGCTGACATCTGCTTTCTCCTTATAGATTCGGCTACAGACTGAGGCGGATCGCGGGGCCAGACAAGCGTAAAAGGCCTGCGATCGTTGAAGATCTCTGCAATAAGATTGTTTTATCGCCATACGGAAAAAAAGATCGAAAAAAGGGTTGTGCAATTAAATCGGATCCCTATAATGCGCCTCCACTGACACGGCACAACGGCTTACGGAATGCGGTGTTCAGGAGGTTCGGGAAGCTGAGCCGCCGGATGAAATACCTGAAAAAAGGGGTTGACTCCGAAGGAGAGTAGCGTAATATACGCCACCTCGCAGCAGCAGGCTAAGCCGCTGACTGCACCGCTCTTTAACAATTTATCAGACAATCTGTGTGGGCACTCGCAGAGCAGATATCTAAAGCCTTCGGGCTAAAAAATATCAAGCCTCACGAGTGGACACATAATGACA
>Ga0153962_1000132_pt1 | contig 14616 bp, 12 predicted proteins | sample TSFL046MetaG_FD_106657 | JGI IMG/M metagenome (GOLD analysis project Ga0153962, IMG submission 106657) | Attine ant fungus gardens microbial communities from Florida, USA - TSFL046 MetaG | ecosystem: Host-associated > Fungi > Mycelium > Unclassified | place: USA: Florida, Withalacochee...
CCTGAATGCAGAACCAGTATATAGTGTAGAACATCCCTCCAGGAGCCTCATCCTAATCTCTGAGGATTCTCCTGGAGGTGAGTTGTATCATAACTACTAACTGTAATATTAACTGAGGATTCTTCTGGAGTCTTGTGTCCAGTCGCCCTTACAACTTTCCCCTCTGAACTCATTATTCTTCCCACACTGTGTAGTAAGTCTAAAAAGAAAAAGTAAAGTAAAGTAAATATAAATAATGACTTAGCTGTTTTGCCAAGTCATGACACCATTCCCCTTTTAAGTTTTCTTATCCCAAGGAATTTTTCCTACAACTCATAATATGGGTCAATCATGTTACCTATTCCATTGTCATCATCTTTTTCTGTCCATTCTTTTACTTCTAAGTTTTGTTCCTTTCCTGTTTCCCAATTGCCTCCAGCTGTTATGAATTACCTCTCCAAGACATTTTTATTTTTATTTTTATATTTCTTTTCATCTATTTTTCTATAAATAGCATGGGAAAGTCATGTCACAATTTGTGACAGGATGTAACATAAAGTCACATCACATGTTATGGCATATGATGTCACAAGAGTTTAGCTAGGAACACGAGTAAAAAGTACATAGACTAACTAAAAGTAGTATAAGTAGATTAACCCAATACAGCGAGGACTCTAACAAGTTCTCTTTGTCTAATGCTGAAAGAGGCAAAAGAGGATTTAACTGTAACAAGCAAAGGTAAGTAGCAGTGACAGTCCTCAATCACATGCTAAAGAGTTTGTGGGGAGAAGGAGAAAGCAGAGGTATTAGAAAAAAACTAAAAAGTGAATATGCAGCTTATTTAGAATCTAAGTATAGAAGGAATGATGAGGGCTCAATCTAGATCCTATCCGCATGGTGTCCCTAAGGTGTCCACCTTTACACACCATAACAAGCTCACTAGTAGAATAGTCAGTAAACTACTCATGGGCCTTACCACACTTAATCAAGCCCTCATCTGTACCCCCACACCAGACCTTATGGGTGTGATACAATCTAAGTCGATAATTAGCCAGGCTTTTCAGACCTGCTACTCCATAGAAGGTTGCCCAAGTAACTGCTGTGTCTTATCTTATGAAAGAGTAGAGTATATGGTAGAAAATATTCACCAACTTAACCTCTCACTAAGATCACCCCTTACACAAAGAGAATTGCATTTACAACCTCAAGAGCTTCTGAGATGAAGGCAAGGGCCAAGGAAGCTCCCCTTCAATCTCTACTCTAAGAAATATATTAGAATATTACAAATGTTAGGAACTCAATTAAAAAGAAATAGAAAAGGAAACTATAAGAGCGACTGGAGCACAAGACTTCAGGAGAATCCTCAGATGATATTATAGTTTGTAATTATGATACAACTCACCTCCAGGAGAATCCTCAGAGATTAGGATGAGGCTCCTAATGTCATGACTTGGCAAAACGACTAAGTCATTATTTATCTTTTCTTTTCTTTTCTTTTCTTTTCTTTTATCTTGGACTTACTACACAGAAGGGAGTGTGGGAAAGTGTCACATCACAAGTCACAGTCACATGACAGAAAGTCACAGTGTCACATCACATAATGTCATATGATGGATCACATGATAAGTGTGGGAAAAGTAGTGCACAGACCATATAGTAGTTATATAAGTAGTGTAAAAAATCTAATGGGAACTCTATCGAGTTCTCTTTGTCAATCGCTGAACAAAGAGCAGTTGGCTTTATTCCAGCTTGGAGTTTAGCAACCTTACACCTGAAGGGATCTTCTGCATTATATACTAGGTTTACATTCTTTAGTGTCAGGGTCAGTGTGATCAAAGCTATACTAGTGTGTTTAAGTATTACTTTAGTAATACTTGAATAGGCTTAGGTTGCTTCGGAGCATCGTTATATAGTTCAGGGATGGAAATAGAGCTATTCTCTTACACATATATTCTAAATCTAGTTTCTCTTTTCTCTCTGCTGTATATCTCCCTTTTGGGTAAATTCCAGTGGTCATTCTAGTAGCTTCAGGAGGTCCTTAAGAGGATTGCCCGTTATTTCTTTTATAATCCTGAATCTTTCTGGTAACATTCCTACCATGGGCTTTACTTTCAGGGCTACCAGCTTATATTTCTTAGCAAAACAAACTGTGTCTGCTGTCTCCTCAATGTTAACATTCTCGTTATCCTCTTCCACAGCCATTACTGTCTTTCCAACAGTTCTAGGCTGTTGAAGTTCCATGAAAAACTGCTCGAGAACTAGGTCTCACACTGTTTCCTCTGTCTGAATGCTTTTCTGTAAGTACAATAATTGTACTTCATCTTGTGATAATTCTTTTATTTCTAGAGGTAATGCCTCTAAGACAAAAGGCTTTCCCTCCTTATCCATTTCTATGATACAGGGTACCTCTTGTCCAAGCATCTCCTTAGATTCCTCGAGGCTCAGTGAAAATGCACCAGGGTCTCTGGCTTTCTTGGTAATGATCCCTGCTTATAGGTCAGTATTGCTGCTCTCGTTTCTGTGTTAGGACAGGTTATATTAATCAGCTGATTTTCTTCTTGATCATTTACAATCGTACTCTCTGTTATGGCATTAAACGGCCTTCCTAATAAAATCTTATATGGTGCCGTTTCCATTATATGTGCTTGAAGCAGTACTGTAACGTCCTCTAATGTAAATAGCACATTCTTTGCCAACCCACAGGTTTGAGACAGACTCCCATTTGCGCTCTGTAACTGTATACTAAGACTGGTGATAGGAATCAAAGAGAATTTGATTACAAAACAAGAGTGATAACAAATAAAAATATGAAGGATCTCCGAGATGTCTCACAATTGTACACTAAACAAGTAGGCACTGGGGAGATGATCAAATAAAAAAGAGAGCTTAAGAATAGGGAGAATAGAGGGGGGAACTCAAATAACCAAAAGAAATGATAATAAAGATTTTATAAATCCACTCGAGGTAGATCTCACCGTAATAGGCTCTCTAAGATACGTGTTCGTCTCGTGTCGTGATACTACTGCCCTTATCTAGTCTAGTAGTCTGGCTCACCGTCAATACAGCAGAACTGTAAGGGGACATCTAGGGTGATGCTTAGTAAGTTCTGAGAGTCTGAATCTATTAGTGGCCCATTAACAGATCGTGTATTGCATTCCCATCGTTCCTTAACTTCTCCTGTCTATGTCATGTGGTACGATGCTGTCTATCTATTATTAGGACTATTGTGATTACTGATCCATGTGCATGTGACTGCCTATGTGATCGTCTGGTGTAGTATATATACTAGCAATGTGTTATAAATCTACTTCACTTAAATCTCAACTTAGCTTTTGGGACTATCCAATAGCTTGAAGGGTGATTGCCTCTGAGTGGTTCCCTAACAAGAACTATCTAGAACTCCTGTGCCATCGTGTGGGCTTTTCTTCAGCTGACCATACAACTGGAAGCTGACTCCAATAACACATAGCGAGCTATTAACTCCTAGTGTAAATGAATGTCCAAGTCCATTGGGGCTTGAATTCCCGTCAAGGGAGAGGTTTTGTGGGTTTTTGAAATTAAAAGAGGACACTCAAAAAGATAGAGACTCAGTCACTCAAAATAGCCATTAAGCTCTAGAGCAACAGAAAGGGATGATGATGGGGGTATGATACTTGAGTTTCCTTCTGTGCCCTAGAGTATTTTATTAAGATTACAAAGCAAAGAGACAACAAAGAAAGTGAGACAAAGAAAACCTCCAAATTCCCAAACATAGCAAGACCAAAATGATGAGGTGGCGCCCTTCCCAAACACTAGGTGACTGCTCCCCACTCTTCTAATCCTACTCCTGGAATCTTCTCTTACACAATAGGCAGGTCTTAAGCCTCTTGCCAGACTATAAACAGAGACAATGATCTTGAGTCATCTTGCCCTCGAGCACGTTATCTGTTAAGACTCTAAACCTCACAGTTGAATATACGTTTCAACTTGAAGCTTATATCTAACACTTGATATCTTCATGCTCCTCACTAGAGGATCTGGTTAAGGTTTTCAGTGAAGTTATATCGGAGGAGAGATGTCAACGAGACTTTGAGTAGCACCCTTGAGATTGTCTTAGGACAAGTAAAAGTACTGATTCCTCAGAGTATGATTTTACAAAGGGAATACAGAAAGAGAGAACTTGCTGTTCCCTTCTCTTTCTGGTCTGTATTTATCTTAACTAGATGTTGTGACTATGTTATAATGTAGTGATACTACTTGTAACTACTAGTGACTAGTTAAGTGACAGTCCAGTGACAGGACAACTAAAGATGACAAGTTGAGTTATTGTCTAAGAATAGGTTAGTCTGATGTTGTCCTATTTAGATTGAGTTTGATTAGTGAAGAAAGAGAAATAGTCTGAGATTTCTCCAAAGAGTCCTATTCAGATGTCCTAGAGCTCTTTAGACATTCAATGCATTATTGCATTGTAATGTCTTCGTTCAACAGTGCTATCATTTCATCTACTAGCTACTCGTTGTCTGACCTATTACCTACTCCTAATCGACTTTTTATAAAATATAACAATCTTATATTATATTCAGGTTGAGATAACTTAAAAACTAATGACCATGGTTGATAATAACCATAGTTCCACTCAATATTCATAACAGGTTACCTGTTGATCTGCCTAATATCTCGGCCATTATTAATTGCTTCAAGACATGACTGGTATTGATCAAAAGGTCTTTTCAAGGGCTTTCAGGAGCCATTGAGACCGTGTGAATTGTCAAAGAATTGATGGAGATATGGCCAAATGAAGTTTGTGACAAAATCAAACAAAGGGGATTATATTATGAACATCAAGTGGGACTATAGCTATTATCAGCCATGGTCAGACAATAAGTGGTTAGTAAACAAGATGATGGCATTGTTGGACAAAGACATTACAATGCAGTAATGCATTAGATGTCTAAAGAACTTTGGAATGGACAGAAAACGTATAGACAGGACTTTTCAGAGGAATCTTGCATTATCTCTTTCCCTTTGTTTTGCTTTGGGCTTGTGCTAAATGGAACAACATCAGACTAACCCATTATTAGACACTGACTCAACTTGTTACTCTTATTGCTTTTGTCACTGGACTATTACTTAACTAGTTACCTATAGTTACAAGTAGTGTTATCACATTATAACATAGTCACAATGCCTAGTTAGGATAAATACAGACCAGGAAGAGAAGGGAACAACAAGTTCTCTCTTTCTGTATTCCCTTTGTAAAACCCTACTCTGAGGAATCAGTACTCTAATTTGTCTTAGGACAATCTCAAGAGTGCTACTCAAAGTCTCATTGACATCTCTCTTTCAATATAACTTTACTGGAAACCTAACCAGATCTTCTCACAAAGAGCATAAAGATATCCAGTGTTAGATATAGGCTTTAGTTGATATATATATTCAACTAAGGTCTAGAGTCTTAACAAGCTCTATCTGCTGCAGTTTGGTTATTGTCAAGTCTACAGCAGGTATAGTAGAAGATTGGTCATGGATGGTAGTGGATGTAGGCAGAGATCAATAGTAATTGGTGGAAGTGATCAAAGTTGTCATGACTTGGCAAAATAGCTAAGTTATTTTCTATTTTTCTTTTGTTTTGTTTTCTTTTATTTAGTTAGATCATTACTAAGTAGAGCATGGGAAAGCATTGTGTGACAGTCACAAAGTCACAAAGCATGACATCAGTCATATATTGGTCACATATTTTTGGTCACATCATAGTCACAACATGTGATAAGGTAGACACATGATAGGAATAACATGAGAACCACAGAAGGATGTTGCACAACCACTGAAGTAAAATGTATAAGTAGTATACAAAATCAAATGAGAACTCTATCAAGTTTTCCTTGTCAACTCAGACTTGGAGTGGATTTAAGTTGTCTTGGCTAAAGTCTTACAAAAGTTGGAGTAGTAGTACTGGGTGGTGATCGGTTGCCTCAGTATCTTACCTTGGGTGTTATCCCCTGTATGTTGGAGGAGGGTTGATCCAAATCTAATAAAAATGGTTAGAAGAAAATGACTTATTTGTGAAACCAGAGAAGTGCAAATGGACTCATCACAAACTATGCCCTTATTGGTAAATACAGAGCTAGATTCTTTCCTAACAAGAATACCTCATACTTGTGTAATGATACACAACTTGAGATGCACCACCACATCCTGCATGAAGGTTCATTCTACAGCAAATACAACCAAGTCATAGACTTCCTACAGCATAATCTGTAAGATTTCTGCTTCCTAGATAATATTGCATAATATTAATGTCAAAAAACCCTACCTTTTATATGGTCTGTGCACTACTTTCCCATGGTTATCATGTGACTTAATTTTGTGTGACATCACACTGTGACATGTGACATTGACATGTGACACTTTCCTGCACTCCTTTCTTGTATAATAAGTCCAAAAGAAAAAAAGAAAAAGAAATATAAATAATAACTTAGCTGTTTTGCCAAGTCATGATACCACCCCCCTCTCAAGGTTCCTCATCCCAAGGATTTACAGTTCATAGTAAGGGTCTACCATGTTGCCTATTTCATCTTCATCCTCCTCTAATATTCTTCTTTCTCCCTTTTATTTTTTCCAGTTTCTTTCCAGTCTTCTCCAGTATTCCTGGTCATATCATTTGTCTAACTATCCAAATAGTTTTCTTGCCGTGAACCTTCCTGGCAATTCTTCTCTTCTAAATGTCCCTTTCTCTCTTTCTTGCCAATTTATTTCTTCTATGTCTCTCCAATATTCTTTCTCAAATTCTTCAACTGCTTCTTTTGCATTTTCTAAATTCTCTCTTCCTTCCCAAGTATTGGATTCTGCTATAAAACCTTTTTATCTCACTAAGTATTTATCCTTTCCCCTTATTTGTCGCTTATTCAGAATTTTCTCTACCCCCCATTCCTCCTCTTCTTTGATTATGACTAGAGTTGGTTGTTTCTTCCTTTGTCCTTTTACCTGCCCTACGTATTTTTGTATCCTACTAACATTGACTACTGGGTGTATTTTTACTGTACTAGGTAGTTCTAGTTCTACTGCATTTGATGACCTAACCAGCCTGGCCACTGTTCTTGCCTATGGTCGATAAACATTCTTAAGTACTGTTCTAGCTGTCCATCTGTCTGAGAGTGGAATGCCATCGACATTTTACTTTCAATCCCCAGCATCCTATTCAGCTCTTGCATTAACCCTATTGCAAACTGTGGTCCTCTGTTTGATATGATACTTTTAGGTAAACCATATAGTTTCTACACATTGTCTCTAAACAGCCTAGCCAATCCTTTTGCCATTGTTTTTTCTGTAGTTGGAATAAAATAAACCATTTTTGTTAGTCTGTCGACTACTACTAGGATCAAATCATATCCCTGTGCTAAGAGCAATTTGGTAATAAAATCTGCTAATATATGTGTCCAAGGTTTTTCTGGAATTGAATTTGGCATTAATTTTCCTACTGGCTGTTCTGTATGGTTTTTGTTGTGTTGGCAGGCATTGCATTCCTCCACATATCTTTTCACCTCCTTAGTGACTCCTGGCCACCAGAAGTTCTGAGTGATCAGCTCCACTGTTTTCCACTGACCCTCATGTCCTCCTATAGGCATATCATGATGTAGCCTAAGAATTTCTGTTCTAAGCTTATCATTTCTGGGTACATATACTTTTCCTTCTTTGTATATTACACCATCAATTTCTCTCCACTCTTCATCCCTTAGTATTTTCACTTCTGCCTACTTCATTTCTTCTACTGCTTTTATTACTTCATCATCCTTTACTTTGGACTGTTTGATTGTAAGGGGATCACTCATAGGCAACTCCTAATCATACTAAGCATGAATGGCGAAGGCGAACTTAAGAAAGAACAATAGATAGCCCAGGAGTTCCAATCAATGTTGAGGTAAGGTATTCTACTATACATCACTAGCTATATATACTAGACTAGCTGGTCTGTGTGCCAGTCACTAAGGGAACACAGATTAAGATACTAATAACTACCATACCTAATAAGACTACATAGTACAAACCATGGTAACGAAAACAAAAGAGAAGGGAATTATGAATAGCAGGCTCCGAGGATCCGAGGGCAAGCTAGATAATACTCACCCATACCAGGTTACCTAAGCTACTCTAGAGTGTCCCCTTACATTGACCTTCTTTAGTAAATCTACTTCTTCTACAATAGTTTCTACTGTTTCTATTCTTCTTGCTTTTAGCCACTCAGGCTTTATTAGCATCTGGTTTTCGTTGTCTCTCTCTACTCCTACTTCTCAGTCTGGTCTTCTACTGAGACTATCTGCTTTCCCCATTCTACTTCCTGGAACATACTTTCGCGTGAAGTCAAACCTAGATAGGTATAGGACCCATCTCGCTTGTCTACAGTTTAATTTCTGTGCCTTTATGAAGTACTCAAGATTCCTGTGGTCTGTCCATATCTCAAATTTAGTTGTTGTTCCTTTCAGAAAGTGTCTTCACGCCTCCAAACACCTGACTATAGCTAACATCTCCTTATCATGTATCTCATAGTTCTATTCTGTGTTACTTAGAGATTTTGAAATGAAAGCAACTGGTCTCCACAATTCATCAGAGCATTTCATTAATAACACTCCTGTAAGGGGACAGCCTGAGATTACTTAGATAACCTGGTAGGGTTCGCATCATCTAGCGTTCTCACGGATCCTTGGAGTCTGCAGTCTATAGTTCCCTTCCCTCTAGTTCGGATCTCTATCACAGTACTACATAGCTATATCTGGTAGTGTAGTTATTATTGTCCTGATGTATGTGTTCATAGGGACTGGTGCACAGACCAGGCTAGTCTAGTATAAGTAGCTAGTGATATATAGTAGAATACCTTACCTCAACAATAGTTTGAGCTCCTGGACTACTCATTGCTCTAACTTAAGACGCCTGCTTTACTCTACTGCAGTGTGACTGGATGCCTCACTGAGCATGCCCCTTACAACTCCTCCAGTAGCATAGTTTGAAGCGTCTGCTTCCACCCTGAATTCTTTGTCTAAGTCTGGGGCTGCTAATACTGGTCTTATTGTAAAGATCCTTTTTGGTTTATTAAATGCCCTTTGTTGCTCCTGCCCCTACTGCCACTTCACATCCTTCCTCATCAGCACATTCATTGGCCTAGCTACTTGAGCAAAATTTTTAATGAACCTTCTGTAATAATTTGCAAGGCCCAAAAACTTTCTAACATCTTTTATATTCTTTGGTTCTGACCAACTAAGTATCCCATCTACCTTCTTCTTCTCCATTTCTATCCTGTTGGGCCCTATGATCATCTCTAGGAATCCAATCTTCCTTGCTTTCCACACACATTTTTCTGGCTTGACATATAGGTCATTTTCTTTTAACCTCCTCAGTATCTCTTTCACAATTTCATCATGCCCTTCTTTTATCTCTGTTTCTACCAATATATCATCTATGAACATTGCAACTTTTCCTTCATTTGTCAAGTCCCTTAGGATTTCATTCATTATCACCTGAAATGTAGCTAGCAAGTTTGTCATTCCAAAGAACATAACTGTTAGCTCAAAGGAGCCCACATATATTGTAAATGCTCTCTTCCACTCATCTCCTTCCTTGATCCTCACATTGTTGAACCTCTACCTTAGATCCATCTTAGTAAATATTTTCTTGCTCCCCATATTGTCTATTAGGTCTGTGATTAAGGGAAATAATTGTTCTTTACTGTTTGGTTGTTTAGGTTATGGTAGTCTATCACCATCCTCTTACTTCCATCTTTCTTTTCTACAAAGAATACTGGTGATGTTTGAGGGGATTTTGATGGTCTAATATATACCTTTCTTAATTGATCTTCCACAAATTTCTGAACTTCTTCTCTCTCATCCTTGGAGAGAGGATAAATTCTTCCTTTTCGTGGTTTGAACGTCTCTTTAAGATCTATGGCATAATCCCAAATTTTCCTTATAGGCATTCTTTCTGACTCCACCTTTCCAAACACCTTCTTCTACCTCAGGAATTTTTTTGGAACTATTTCCTCAATTTTCCTATGGTCTGCTTTTACTTTCTCTTCCCTTCCCCAATCTTCTTTATCATCTACTGCCCATCTGACAATTTTTTCTTCCTCTAGTATTACCACTCTTTTTCCTTTCTTTGCCCTTTTTTCTTCCTTTCCTTTGTTTCCTCTACACAATAGTGGGTATCTCGTCATTTTGACTTCCCCCATTTCCCAGTTAATTTCTAGGTTATGGGCTTGTAGCCAAGGCATTCCCAAGATTACTTCTGTCCTTCCCAAATCGCATATCTCCATCTTTATCCTTTCTACATGGCCTTTATAGTACACATTTACTTCTACCTGATGTGTAATTGCTCCTGCACTATTATTTGTACCATCAACATTCCTTACTGCTACTGGTCTGTCTAACTTTTGCAGCTTAAACCCATGCCTTGCTACCGTTTTTCTATCCATAAACATTCCTGTTGCGCCACTGTCTAGGAGCACCTTTACTGTTATATCTTTATGGGTGTCTATCTTTTCCAGCCCAATATTTAGCTACACCTCTCTTAACATCTTAAACGTTCTCCTCACTTCTCTTTCACTACTCCCCTTTCTTGTTGTGCCTTTTGGAGCTCTTATCCATGCACTGCTTTGCTGCGCCTTTGCCATTATATGTAAGGGGGCACTCAGAGGCATTCCAGAACACACTCATCATTAGTGAAGGAGGCGTCTTAAGTTAGATCATGAATAGCCCAGGAGATCAAACCATTGTTAAGGTAAGGTATTCTATCATACATCACTAGCTATATATACTAGACTAGCCTGGTCTGTGCACCAGTCGCTATGGACACTTACATCAGGACAATAATAACTACACTACCAGATATAGCTATGTTGTTAGACTAGCTAACTCCAAAGCCGGAATTAAGCCAACTGCTCCTTTATCAGCGTTTGACAAGGAAAACTCGATAGAGTTCTCGTTAGATTTTCTACACTACTTATACAACTACTACATAGTCTGTGCACTACTTTCCCACGCCTATCATGTGACTCATCATATGACATCATGTGATGTGACACTGTGACTTCCTGTCATGTAACCATGACTGTGTGACACTTGTGACATGACACTTTCCCACACTTCCTTCTGTGTAGTAAGTCCAAGATAAAAGAAAAGAAAAGAAATATAGATAATAACTTAGCCATTTTGCCAAGTCATGACATATGTAGTACTGTGATGGAGACCCAAACTAGAGGGAAGGGAACTATAGACCACAGACTCCAAGGATCTGTAGGAACGCTAGCTGATGCGAACCCTACCAGGTTATCTAAGCAATCTCAGGGTTGTCCCCTTACATTATAGGCCGTGCTGCTACTCCCCAGTTTTACTACAGCTTCTTTTTCTCTGTCCTACATTCATGTCATGACTTGGCAAATAGCTAAGTCATTATTTAATATTTCTTTTCATTTTCTTTTCTTTTATTTTCTTATTGATGGATATGCAAGAGGAAAGTGACTCATAGGGAAGCACGGGATAAAAGGAAGGGTTAGGGTTACTCTTTATGTATAAATAGTGTACAGAATCTAATGGGAACTCTATTGAGTTTTCTTTGTTAAACGCTGAACAAAGAGCAGTTGGCTTAATTCCAGCACAGAGTTTGGCTCTCTGTGTCAGGTTCGACTTCAGAAAGGGAATTCTTCTTGGGGGGCTTGGTCTCAACAATGAGTTGTGCCTGCTCCTACACTTGCCCTTTCTAGGATTCAAAAGATTTATTAAGAGAGAGAAAGAGAGATATGAGTTGACAAGAATGGAGTCTTCCTAAGGGAGAACAAAACTAAGGTAGTTACAGCAATTGGCAATTATTTAAATAATTCAGAGAGTTCCGGAAAGGCTGATGGTGAGCTGACCAATCCATGTGTGTGCGTGACATATGCACAGTACGCATCATGGTGTCACCATCATGACACTCTGACAATTCAGGGCACAAAATCTTTCTCTTTTCTGTTTTCCTCCCTCTAATTGTGTCATTCCTTTCACACTTGACACACTCAACTTTACATCCTCCTCCATCTTTTCTCTGTTTCCATGCTTTCAAACAATTTCCACACCATAGATTCCTCAACTGCTTTCCAGAGATAAATCCTTGTCCTCAATTTTCCTCTGTCTTGGTGCCTTTATATTCATATCCCCCATACTCCACAAACATTACTATCTCCTTTTTGGTTTTCCATCCTCTTTTCTCTAATGCTGCGCCTTTCTCTATAGGGAGTATGCTGGCCTCTTTTTCTGCTGTATCCATCGCTCTGACTTAAGACGCCTCTCTCACTAATATTGAGTGTGTTCTGGTGTGCCTCTGAGTGCACCCTTACAGGTTACTCCTGTTGTATAAATAGTGTACAGAATCAAGCGAGAACTCTATCGAGTTCTCTTTGTCAAATGCTAAACAAAGGAACAGTTGGCTTCATTCCAGTCATTGGAGTTTAGTCGCTGACGACGCACTGCCCTTTTCTCTACCCCACATTGCATCATCTGGCTACTCAACACTTCAAACTTATTTTGGAAGATAGCTTTCCCCTTTTCTTCCCCTCCTCTATTTCTGCAGTTTTGGGCCAGGTGTCCAAACTTCTTACAGCTGAAACACAGCTTCTCCTTCCTTCAAGTTCTTCCCTCAGTCTGGCAAGAGATTGTTTCTGTTTGAGCATGCTGCTCAGGATAGAGTTATATTGTTCTAGAGACATGGTGCTATGTCTCCAGAAGAAGATATGGATTTAATGATTTGATCTGGCTAAAGTTACGTCTGTTGGGATGCAAGATCTTTATCTAACCAGACATCTACTGCCCTACTGACTACTGCCTGTTAGGGGCTGAAGGCACTCAGTGGCATCTTAACCCTAAGCTAAGGTAAATGTCCTGGAAGCTAAGGTGATATTTGAGTGAAGCTATATCTAACTACACAGGTAGCCTTATATACTAAAGCTAATGGTCTGTGCGCACTAGTCACGTGAACACAACTAATAATACCACTGTCCTATTTATAGATCAACAGGCACATCAAGGCGGACATAGAAGAGAAGGGAAGGAGAGTGTGGGATAGCATCTCACGAATACTTATAATAGCTCTTTAGGTGGGAGCCATACTCACGATCTAGGCTGGTCCCTAGGATGTCCCCTTACACTGCCCTAGTAATATGGTTAGACTATTACCTCACAGGGAGGACCCCTAATCTAGACAGCCTTCTAGAAGTAACCGTTACTCCTCTGCATATACCAACTCACAATGGAGCACAGCACAAGGTTTATACTAAGAAGAGTACAAGTAATCTACTAAACACCACTCATTTGTAAGGTCAGGTCTTAGAAATGATACCCAAGTTTGGTACCACTCTTCCACTGTCAATCCCTAACTAATTAACAAGTCCCCTTAAGCCAAGGGCCCAGCTATATATGGAAATGACTAATGATTGTGATGATCATCAGTCGAGGGTCAATCAATGATGAGAATAAAAATAGACAAGGTTCAAGGTGAACAGTGCCTGGAAGTAATAGAATCAAGTTCTAATGTCAGAATAGCTAACTTCTGAGCCAAAATAAAGCCAACTGCTCCTTTATCAGCACTTGACAAAGAGAACTTGATAGAGTTCTCATGCATTTCTTGTACACTACTTATACAATTACTACATGGTCTGTGCACTACTTTCCCATGGTTGTCATGTGACTTGATTTTATGTGATGTCACACTGTGACATGTAACACTTTCCTGCACTCCTTCCTTGTGTAGTAAGTCCAAAAGAAAAGAAAAGAAATATAAATAATAACTTAGCTGTTTTGCCAAGTTATGACACTACACACTAGACGTCCACTCTTCTCTTCCCTTGTCATTATTGATAGGTAGTTGTGTATTTCAGTAGAGTCATCTGCCATGTACTGCAGTTGAGCACCATGTAATAAATTGTTTGATTTTTTTACAAAAAGAGATAAATATACCTTCTGTTATCATGTGATTCTCTTCCTTCCACTACAGCAGCAGGAGAATGTGTGTAACTCAATGTCCAAATAACCTCAGGCTTCGCAGAGATTCCATACACTAAGCATTCTCAGCACCTACTTTAACATTCGGAAATTTCAAACTATAACTCTCAGCATCGACCATTCAAATATGAATGGTTGGGTCAATTGTGAAGTGCTGGAGCTTTAAGAAAGGCAGTGACTGTGACTCAGAACAAGAACCCCAGATCTTTCTGCAATTTTTATAACTGTCATCTGATTTTTGTATATGCTTCTCTGTTGGCGATGTAGGGTCTCATTTTCCGGATTTGTATGTTTCATCGGACATAATTCCAACTACCGTTCGGAAATATTGGTTAAACTTGGATATTTCAGTCATCGGAGTCTCCGACAATGTCTGATTCCTTAAACGGGACAGAGGATGTCGACATTCAGATTTGAGGGGTCCAAAAGAGGACTCTGGAAATACGCGGGCACTCGACTTTACATTCATCGCTCACACGACGTAATTAGAGTGGGTGAAACGGACGCTTGGCATCATATAGTTAAAGACGACATATATCCGAGTTCCTTCCCATCCTAAATCATCTACTTTGTCCTCAGGCCAAGTTAAATCATGATCGGAGAGAAAACGGGAGGATGAGTTGAACTGTGTATGTTCCGA
>Ga0153962_1000135_pt1 | contig 14508 bp, 14 predicted proteins | sample TSFL046MetaG_FD_106657 | JGI IMG/M metagenome (GOLD analysis project Ga0153962, IMG submission 106657) | Attine ant fungus gardens microbial communities from Florida, USA - TSFL046 MetaG | ecosystem: Host-associated > Fungi > Mycelium > Unclassified | place: USA: Florida, Withalacochee...
CAGAAAATAACCATTAAATAATATAATTTCTTTTATATTTTATATTATTACTAATTTTTTGCTCCTAAACTTCTGTTGTCTACTCCTATAGGATCACGATGTAGACTAGTTACTTGTACTCCTCCTATTCCGGACTTAGTATAAGTACTCCAGTAGTTACATCCTAGTTTCTTAGTTCGTAGATTAAAGTCATTTACATCTTTAATATCCATCTCCACTCCTATCAATATATACCACTCCTCTCCTGAACTCCTGACAACAATTCCATCCTCCTGAAATACACAACCACACACGTGACAGCAGATCGAGGCACAGTACATGAGCTGAGGCCAAGGTTGTTTCTTCACTTTTGTTGTCAACCCCCTTCCACTCCAGAGTAATTCCGCTCTATTCTGGGTCACTCCGCTCCCGCTCCGCATGTCCCTGATATACCCACCTGTCAACCTACAGTATCTTCAGCACATCAAAAATCTTTTCCAGTCTTATGTAGCAACAATGGAGAAGACTTTTAAGAGTCAGCTTGATATAGAAAGACTTGGGTGGTCAAAACAACAACAGGAAAGTATTTCATGAGAGGCAGTACTACAGAAACAGGTATGTTATCAAAGGACTGTGATAGTTCTTAGTAATCACTCTAGGTAGATGTTCAGGAAGAACTTAATGGAGTTCTTTGTTGGATTGAGCTACTACTTTATACTACTTTACAAGTAGCTGTACCCTAAAGTCCTGCAGTTACAAGTCTTTTCAGAATGTTCTATGGTCACATGATCTGCTTACTTAAGTTCCCACACTATTTATGTCTTGACCCCATTATACATCTTGATATTGTGGATCAAATATTCAAACATGTGGGAAATTACTTCCTTCTTGGGGCTTTTATAACATAGCCTCCCTTTCAAGTTTCCTTGTCCCAAGGAATTTTTCCATCGACTCCAATTTTCATCCCATCTTTTCTCCCTTTCTTTTTCATATTTTTTCCTCCCCCATCTATATAATAATTTTGCTATGAACTCCCTAGGTAATTCTCGATTAAATACTTTCTCTTCTTCTTCCTGTTCCTATCGCCTTAGTTCTTTGGTCTCTTTCCCGTACTCCCTCTCAAACTCTTCAACCAACTCTTTCACATTCTCCAGATTTTCTTTATTTTTCCAGGTGTCTTCTTCTGCTATATATTCTTTTCATCTAACCAAAAACTTTTCCTTTCCTCTTACCATCCTCTTATTTAAGATTTTCTCCACTTCAAATTCCTCTTCCCCCTCGATGATGACTGGTTTTGGCAGTATCTTCTTCTGCCCCTCTATTTGTGGTTTATAGAGTCGTACTCTACTCACGTTAACTACAGGGTGTATTCTAATAGACTTAGGCAGTTCTAACTCTATTGTGTTACTAGAAATAATCCCTTTGACTTTGTAGAGATCCACAAAATGTTTGGTCAACTTCTCCGATCTCCTTTCTTTTATCTGCCATTTTAAGTCCTTTGTACTTAGTAGTACTAAGTCCCCTACTCTGTATTCCTTTCCCTTCCTTTGCTTTTTATCTGCGAACTTCTTTATTTCCTTCTGTGCTTTTCCTAGCACTGCCTTAGCTTCCTCCTGGATCCTTTTTATTCTTTCCACAAATTTTCCTGCTGCTTCATATTTTCCCTTTCTCCTCCCTTCAAATCCCATCCTCAGGTCTTGGCCATAGTTTGCTTTAAATGGCAATATTTTTGTTGCTGCATGGATTTTGTTATTATATGCAAATTCTGCTGTTCCTAACCAATTTGGCTATTGCTCTTGCCTATGGTCGATAAAGACCCTCAGATACTGTTCCAGCTCCTGGTTTATTCTTTCCATTTGTCCATCCATTTAAGAGTAATAGGCCATCGAGAGTTTTGTCTGGATTCCCAATAAGCGGTTCAGCTCCTTCATCATTCCCACTGCAAACTGCACTTCTCTATCCAATACAATACTTTCTGGAAGTCCATGCAACTTCCATACGTGATCTCAAAATAGTTTTGCGAGGCCTTCTGCTGATGTTCTTTCTGTAGTTGCTATGAAGTGTGCCATTTTACTAAATCGATTGCACATTACTAAGATGGTATCGTTGTCACGCCGTACAAAAGTTTAGGCAAAATAAGTGACAATTTGCACTCTAATAACCAGAATAACTAGCTCAAGAGAAGAGCTCAGCCCTCCTAGAGATGTTCTCTAGATGCCCAGTCATAGACTCGAGCACCTAGCTTGAGTAGCAGAGTAGTGGCTATGACCACCACTATATGCACCTCATAGATGCTTGCCCAGGCACCCCGTATCAGATTTCCGATGGATTTCCCTTCTAGAAGTGCTCTCAAGGATAGAAGCGAACTTAGCAGAATTAGCGCCACCCGAGTGATGTCATACCTCAGCCGCTGGCAGTTCTATTTACAGAAGAGTTATGATCAGATCTGAGCCATTATCACTGATGGCTAATTATAATAAGATCAAGAGAGTCGAAACATTGCGAAGTCACATTGCAATGGCAGTAGAAGGAAACTGGAGGTCAGAGAAGTGAAGAGACATAGAAGAGGTAAAGAGAAGAATAGGAAAGCAGAAGAGAGAAGTAGCAGAAAGGCTAGATGAAGGAAATGCACTCGAGAGCAAGATGGCTCAAGACCGCCATCTCTGCCTATGGCCTGTTAAGAGGCTCGAGATCTGACCATCGTGTGAAAGAGGGTTCCCAGAGTAGAACTAGAAGAGCAGGGAGTGGTTAGCCAGTGTTCAGGAGGGACGCTGTCTCATCATTGTGGCCTTGCTATGTTTGGGAATTTGGAAGTTTTCTTTGTCTCACTTTCTTTGTTGTTTCTTTGCTTTGTAATCATAATAAAATACTCTAGGGCACAGAAGGGAACTCAAGCATCATACCTCCACCATCATCCCTCTTTGTTGCTCTAGAGCTTAATGGCTATTTTGAGTGACTAAGTTTCATATTTTCTAAGTGTTCTACTTTACTTTCTAAACACCCTCTATACCTCTCCCTCGACGGGAATTCGAGCCCTAACAGACTTGGGCATTCACTTACACTAGGAGTTAATAGCTTGCTACGTGTCATTGGAGTCGGCTTCCAGTTGTACAGTCAGCTGAAGAAGAGCCCACACAATGGCATGGGAGTTCTAGGTAGTTCTGCTGTATCGACAGCAAGCCAGACTACTAGACTAGGTAAGGGCAGTAGTGTCATAACGCGAGATAAACACACGTCTTAGAGATCCTATTTCAGTGAGATCTACCTTGAGTGGATTCTTAACACTTTATTATTGTTTCTTTCGGTCTTTTGAATTGTACCCCATTATTTCCCCTATTCCCAAGCTCTCCTTTGTTATTTGATTATCTCCCCAGTGCCTACTTGTTTAGTGCACAACTGTGAAACATCTTGGAGATTATTATATTTTCATTTGTTATTACTCTTGTTTCGAGATCAAATTCCCTTTGATCCCCATCATTGTATCTCTGAGCTAGTAGTAGCTTAGTAATGAAGTCTGCTGAGATATGACTCCATGGCTTCTCTGGGATTGCATTAGACATTAATTTGCCCACTAATGCTTCACTTCGATTCTTGTATCTTTGACAAGCATTACATCTATTCACATATTTCCCTACTTCCTTTGTTACTCCTGGCCACCAGTAATTTCTAGTAACCAACTCCATTGTCTTCCATCTTCCCCCATGCTCTCCTACTGGGGTATCATGATGCAACTGTATTACTTCACTCCTGAGTTCCCTTTCTAGCACATATATTCTTCTTTCCTTCATTATTATTCTGTCCTCTATTTTCCATTCTTCATCCCTTAATGTTTTTATTCCAGCTTTCTTTAGTTCTTCCACTGCTTTTACTACTTTTTTGTCTTCTTCCTGTGCCTTTCTAATCCTATCCTTCAGGTTTCCTTCTTCTACTATTATTTCCGCTCTCCTAATCTATTCTGGCTTTACTAGCTTTTGATCTTTGTTATCCCTTTCTACTCCTTCCTGCCAGTCTGGTCTTCTGCTTAGTCCATCTGCCTTCCCCATGCTTTTCCCTGGAACGTGCTTTAATTCAAAATTAAATTGTGATAGGTATAGGGCCCATCTTGCTTGTCTATGGTTTAATTTTTGGCTCGTCATAAAATACTGGAGGTTTTTATGGTCTGTTCAGATTTCAAATTCGAGTTTTGCCCCCTCCAAGTAGTGCCTCCATGTTTCTAAGCACCTAATCACTGCCAGCATCTCTTTGTCATGAATTTCGTAATTCTGTTCTGTGGCGTTCAACGATTTAGAGATGAAGGCCACTGGTCTCTATTTTCCATTCTCACACTTTGTTGACAACACTCCTCCTGTTGCATAGTCTGAGGCATCTGCCTCTACTCTTATCTCTCTATTGATGTCTGGAATAGCCAAGACAGGTTCTGTGGTGAATACTGCTTTTAGTTTCCCAAACACTTTCTCCTGTTCCTGTTCCCACTTCCATTTCTGCTCTTTTCTGACCAGCACATGTAGTGGTGCTGCAATTCTAGCAAAGTTTTTTATGAACCTCCTATAATAGTTGGTGAGGCCTAGGAATTTCTGTACTTCTTTGACGTTTCTAGGTGTTGGCCAGTTGAGAACTCCTTCTACTTTCTCTTTCTGCATCTCTACTCCCTTCAGGCCTATTACTACTCCCAGGAATTCCACTTCTCTCACTTTCCATTTGCACTTCTCTGGCTTTACAAACAGGTCGTTCTCCTCTAGTCTTTTTAATACCTCCTCTACCAACTCATTGTGCCCTTCCTCTGTATCTGTGGCTACTAGGATATCATCAATGAATGTTGCTGTATCTCCTTGATTTATGAGATCTCAGAACAGATTGTTTATCATTGTTTGGAAAGTAGCAGGGGAGTTGGTTAACCCAAAATACATAACTATGGATTTATATGCTCCAATGTGCATTGTGAACACTACCTTCCATTCGTCCCCTTCCTTGATCCTGATATTATTATATCCCCACCTCAGATCTAGCTTCGTAAACACCTTTCTCTTTCCTACTCCATCCAGTATATCTACAATGAGGGGTAAAAGGTATCCATTCTTTATTGTCCACTGGTTTATATGATAATAGTCTTGTACCATTCTTTATGTTCCATCTTTTTTTTGCTACAAAATGTACTGGTGATGTCTGGGGCGATTTAGAGAGTTAAATGTATCCCTTTCTCAACTGATCCTCTACAAATGCTTGTACCTCCTCTCTTTCCTCTCTTGACAATGAATAGACCTTCCCCTTCTTTGATACAAACCCCTCCTTTAACTCTATAGCATGGTCCCAGGCCTTTCGCACTGGCGTCCTTTCTGACTCTTTCTTTCCAAATACTTTCTTCCACCTCCAGAACCTTTTGGGTACTAACTTCCTTAGTACTTTCTTATCTTTGTCCTTTTCTGCTTTCTTTATTTCTTTTTCTTTTTCTTCTTGTTTCTTCTTTCCACATATAGGTGGACACTATGTTATCTTTACTTCCCTCTTTTCCCAGTCTATTTCTGGGTTGTGGGCAGCTAACCATGGCATCCCTAGTATAACCTCCGTTTTTCCCAGGTTGCACACATCCATCCTAACTCTTTCTACATGTCCTTTAAAGAACATGTTGCACTCTACTTAGTGCGTTATTGCTTCTCCCACATTTGTTATTCCATTCACATTTCTAACCAAAAGCGGGCTTTTTAACTTTTCTATCTTGAACCCTTTTTCTTTAGCAAAGACTGTATCCATAAATAAGCCTGTTTTTCCACTATCTAACAATGCCTTTACTGCTACCCCCTCATGGCTTTCCAGCTTCTCTAGCCCCACTTTCATCCACACTTTCCATAGTGGCCATAGTGTGCACCACACATTCCTTACTCTCTCAGTGGTATTGGAGAAATTTAATTTATTGCCCAATTTTTTTGGGTGCAATACACTGTACAGGTTATTGGAGACCAGCCGAAAGCTCACTGTCCTCCATTGTCTTTTGCTAACTCTTGCAGTGTTTCTACTACCCTCCTCTTCTTTCATCTCTCCCAGCAATTTTTGGCCATATGGCCCCACTTTCTGCACACATAGCAAGTTCTGTCTCCTCCTCTTCCTTTGTCCACATCCATTGCATTTGGGTCTCTTCTTGGACCTGTTTTGATTTTAACTAGGTATACTCAGTCCCCGGTATCCTCCACTGTTGTTCCCAGCCCTCCACATGATTTGTCTCTTTCTTCCTCCATATGATCCTCTCCTATATCCCCCTCTTGGCTATATATTTCTCCCTGGGCATACCACATTTCTCCCCAATATCCTCTCCTCTGCTCTGCTCTGTCTCTGGTTTCTATCCAATCTTACTGCTCTCTCTTGCTACTCTCCAATGGTAGTCAGCAGTTCCTCTGCTTCAGCTAACTTCCTTCTGATGGCCCCATTCAACCCCCTCTTGAATTCCTCTATAAGGGGCCTTCCCACATAGCCACTCCCCCTGGCAACCTTTTTGAACTCCTGCACATACTCATCGCAGGTCCTTTCTCCTTGCTCTATTGTCTGCAGCTGTTCTATCTTCCTTTCCTCCTCTGATATTTCTCCAAAGTTGTTTTTTATTTTGGTGAATAGTTTCTCCACAGTATCCATCTCTGACTCCTCTTTCACCAGCTTGTCCAACAGATTATCCTTCCATGCTTCTGCTACTCCTCCTTGTATGTATGATAATACCCAGACTACCTGGGTTGTTGCTGCCTCATCCGTCATCTTTATTCTCAGGTATAAGCGAGCTGTGTTAATGAACACACTTACTTTCTTTATTTTTCCCCCAAACACTTGAGGTTTTGTGACTTCTACTCTACTCCCCTGTTGGTAGAGGAGCATGGTATTAACCTGCTGCTGTAGAGTGGCGATCATGGTGAAGAGTTACTCCTCTCTGGTGGGTAGTGGCTGCTGGCGAGGGGCAGGCACTAGAGATGTTTCCTGTAAGGGAACATCTAGGGTCATGCTTAGTAAGTTCTGAGGGTCTGTTCTATTAATGGCCTAGTGACAGATCATGTATTGCACTTCCACTGTTTCTGACTTCTCCTGTCTGTGTCATGCGGTACGATGCCTATTATTAGTTATTCTAGGATATTCTGTGATTATAGGTTGGTTGCTATGGTGCTGTGTGCCTGACTATCTAGTGTAGTATATATACTAGCAAGTATGTGTAGATATACTCCCATTTGAATTTCAAACTAGCTTCCAGAACTATCCACTAGCTTAAGGAGTGATCGCCTACTGAGTAGTCCTCTTACATTTCCTCTTGTTGCTGTTGTTGTTATTGAGACATATCATATAATAGCAGTGGTGGTGATGGTGATGGGGATGATTCATATTCAGAGTTCATAAATGATACTTCTTCTTCCAGGATGACTATTTAAGGCTATGTCCAACAGAGCACAAAATCTTCACTTGTCTGGAGTCCTACTGCCTTACTGACTACTGCTCTAATTAAAATGTATATGATTGCCCCTAAGAAGGGAACCCCTACTCTAAGCAGCTTCTTAATGAATAACCACCACTCTCCTGCATGTACCACTCACAATAAAGTGCAGCACAGAGTTTATACAAAGAAAAATATAGCTAACAGGCCCAATTATAAGGTTAGGACTCAAACAAGATACCTGGACTTGGTATCTAGTCTCCTCCCTCAGCCCTAACTGACTAAGAAGTTCCCTTTACAGCTAGGGCCCACTATCCAAGAGGCTTGTGAGCACTATGCTCACTAGTGAAGAAGATAAAAGAATAAGTGGGTAGTGAGGCTGTGAGATGTGAGGTCACCATTGGTTATTGAGTTCTTATGTTATCAAAGGACTGTGATAGTTCTTAGTGATCATCCTAGGTAGATGTTCAGAAAGAACTCGATAAAGTTTTTTGTTGAATTGAGCTACTACTTTATACTACTTTACAAGTGGCTGTATCCTAAAGTCCTGTGGTCACAAGTCTTTCCAGAATGTTCTATGGTCACATGATCTGCTTACTTAAGTTCCCACACTATTTATGTCTTGACCCCATTATGTATCTTGATATTGTGGATCAAATATTCAAATGCATGGGAAATTACTTTCTTCTTGGGGCTCTCATAACAAGGTAGAAGATTTAAGAATGAGACTTGAACAAGCAAAACTTGGGTACAATGACATTTCTCACTCAGGGTATTAACTAATTTTCATTTAGTGCATTTAATCTTGCACAATCAGAAGTTGTAACCCTACCTGTGCAATCTACTTAAGCTCACCAGTACTCATTACCTACTACATCCCACCAACAGTCTATTGTAGTGTCTACAATTACAACTGCTACTAATCAATTTGCAAAATCTGTCCCAAAACCAGCTATGCAGCAATATCACCTTCAACAGACTGATGTACCTGAAAATGCAAAGGGTGTCAAAGTATGCATTAATTCTGGAGTTATAAATTGGTTCTTACTGTTCTGGTGCTATAGAGATCACTCAAATTTCACAGTTGCATACTCTGAGGATTGATTGATGCCAATACCATTCCTCTAACTCCTTAACCAGAGCATGTTACAGCCTTTAAGGCCCACTTCTCTAAGTCTACTACTAATGCAGACTTATGATGTGCTTGTACTGGAAAACAGCTTATTAAGTCAGATCTTGTTGAGATAGGTTTCTTAATCTCTCCTGTGACCTGAAAGCAAATTGCATTGGCTGTCAAAAATGTTGAAGAATTTATCCTCTGCTTTGTACAAACCTTCATCTCAAGATTTGGACTAATCCACTGGTGTCCTGACTTCAATCAAAGTCCTTATTCTCTCTACAATAGTACCTGTCATCTCATTGCACTGAATACATTCAACTAAGCCATTATCAGTCATGCTTATGATTCTTTTCGTCCTAATACCAAGTACTTGACAAATATGGACTTGTTGATCAAACTGTATGATCATTTTGTTTACTACAGAATGTATGAGGTCTTCAAACAAGAGTTGCATATCCCTGGAAGTACACAGGCCTTGTCTAGTACAAATCCATAGTACTAGAGCAAACTACGAGTATGTCATTACTGTTTATATTTTTTTATTTTACTGAAGTGTTTATGATAGCTAGCAAATGCATGATGTGCCTTTCTCAAAAAGAACAAATATCCAAAACAATATCTTAACCTTATTACTCTAAAAGTAACATCTAATGATGAAAGAGATCCTGATGACAAATTTGAGAACAAGCAGCCAGTATTTCTAATGAGGTTTTCATCTGGGCCTCTAGCCCTTCTTGAACCCTCTACTAATTCTGTGTTGTTAAGTTTGTGCTGAAGTTAGTCTGCTATGCTCCCTTCCTACAATAGTCTGCGCAGCTGCAGATAGTATTGTTCATCAGGCCACTTTTCTCCTTTCCAATAACAGTCTGTGTAGCTATAAATAGTGTTGTTTATCAGGTCGCTTTGCTCCCTCCCAACAACGGTCTGCATCACAGTGAGAAATATTGTATGTTAGGTCACTCTGCTTCTTTCCTACACTGGTAGTTTATACTGTTGTGTGTCAGGTCACTCTGCTCCCTTCCTACAATAGTAAGGCCACAGTCAGCTTGCTTTGCTCACTGCATGTTCCAATTTTATTTCAATTTATCCTAATTTATTTGAATTTATTTGAATTTTACAGAATTTTTCAAGAGAGTATATGAAAAAAGCTACTTGGTCAGTTCTGAGTCAGCTGCCATTATCCCACATTTGGTCTCACATACATAGTAGATTAAGCAGTGTCCCTAGTGATCAGAAGCTATAAATAGATTCATTCAATTGTTAGAAGAAAAATGAGATGAGGGATTCCAATTTGGTGGACAGTGTAGAGAATGTGTTTGCAAAGTGCCATCTGAACCTCAGGAGACTGCCCAACTCTTTCCCAGAATGTTCCCATTGATTACTATGACCCTAATTTCTTCAATAGGCTCTAGCCACACCTTTGCAAATAGATTGCTTCACAGACTGTTGTACTTTTACCCAACATAGAGGAGTCTTTCACAAAGTGTGCTGATGAAAACCTCAGTGACTCTGCATTTCAATCAAAATTTGCAGATGCTATATTGGTCAAGTATAGATTGGATGGTTTAGAGAAAATTAATGACTCAGAGAAAGAGTAGGTGGAGGATGAGAACTTCAAAGATATAGTCCCTAATAATGTAGAGCTAGAATCTGTGATGGACATTAACTAGTAGATCATATGTAATATGAATAGTACTGTCAATAACATGACTGAAATTAAAGAGGTTAATTACTTGAAATAATGGTGTTGTTGAGATCCTACCTTATTAATAACAATCAATGGGCCAGGATAGACATTGTTAACCACAGAAGCTCCTTTTTTTCAGACGATATATAAATAGATTCTCTAGAGCTAAAAAGACACATGAAGAAGATGTACCTTTTCCCTCAGCTGCATCATAGACCTCTCTTAGGTCACTTAACATCATTTGAGTGCTTGTACTACCATAAGACAATTGTGTGCATCACTAACACAAGAATTTCTTTTATTTCTTGAACAGTGACTTAGCTGGGGCAGAAGCCATTTCCTTTGATATCTCAGATATGGAGGCTCCTTAACAAAATATCAGTGGTAATGTATCACTGCTCTCAATGATAATGTCTGTTAGGGTGAGCACTCAAAGGTGACTTAACCCTAGAGCTAGGTAATGGTCCTGAAAGCTGAGGTAATATTCAAGTGAAGCTAAATCTAACTACACAAGCAGTCTTATATACTAAAACTAATGGTTCATGTGCTGCAGTCATGTGAGCACTAACTAGTAATATCACTGTTCTATTTATAGATGCACAGGCACATTAAGGTGGAGATAGACGAGAAGGTAAAGAGGGTAAGAAGACAAGTTAGGTTAGCCCCTTAGATGGGAGCTAACTTGGAGTCTAGGCCTTTTTCTAGGGTATCCCCTTACAATGTCAGCTATCCAGGGAGTGTGAGCATTAGCTATGTCTTTAAGTATAGTGACAATTTTGATGTAGCTGTTTTTGCTAGCTAGTTGCAGGACATCAAGAGCAAGTTTATCAAGTTCTTGTTACTGTCAGCTGCATCAAAATATGTCATCAGATGCACTGACAAGTATATTTCCCAACAAAGTGTCAGCCCAACAACAGCTATTGATGTTATCACTATGAGCATTGATTTTGACTATCCTCTTTGAAATTTCACTTTTTTTGGTTGCACATGCATGCCTTTTATCTAGCCTTTTCCTTCTCTCATGTTTTGAATACAACATACTTTTTACATATTAGCACTGTGATATACCTGACACAACAATGACGGTTTACAAGAACCTGGCTCATGATTCCTACTCCTTTTAGCACTGCCTTGATGAGTCCCTCACTTTATTTGCTCTCAAGCTATCACTGTTCAATATCTCTTTCTGCTCCTACCAAGATACACAGGGGCAATATTAGCTGGATCAATGAAATGTCAAATGTCAATAGTGCCTAGTGAACAGATAGAAGTACTGTTCCCATAGGCTAACATGTGTTTTCTCTATTTGTCTGTATTTCTATTTTTTGACCTGGTCTATAGCAAATCATATTTCTGCATCACCTGTAGCAAACTAAGACAGTGCTGTGCTTTAGCAGTAGATGTTGAAGGCCCCATACAGCGAAATGATATCAAAAATAGGTATGACTCAGCAACAGGACAGAAGACAACTACTCACAAATCAAGTCTTCACTAGGGACACTTAGATAGAAAAAGCCTCAACCACCTGAAGTTACTACAGGCATTAAGATAGCAGACGCTCAACCTTATACCTGCTAGCTGGGCCAAATAAGCCTGGCTCTCCACCACTATTGGAAGATTGTACATTCAGAAAATACAGTTCATGTCATTCTATTTATTCATGTCATTTTAGTATTGTTGCACCCCCTTCTAGCAAGAAAGGTCTATCTGTTGTTGTTTTGTTTCATGGGTTCATGATCCTTGTGATTTTCCTTTGAGTGACAGTACTGGAAGCTTCTTAGCAGAGGTTACTTCACCAGAAGCACTTTTATGTACAATGGAAATGATTTGATACTCCAAGCAGGTAATAGGGTTCAATGTTTACTAGAATATGTCAAGAAGAGGAAAGCCAATTTCACTCATTCATAAATTTTGGTTCGAGATGTCGAATTTGTAATAGTATATGTGGTAGAGCAGTTAGGCACAAGGAGCAAAGATTCAATGTGAAGAGTGCTAGGGTTACTAGTATGATGTTGATTATAGCTATCATCGGTACTTTGGCACCTACTTTGTTCTATCAAACCTTTGGCAATATACATATTTATACCTCGAGAGTTCCTGATAATCTAAAGTATTGAATTTCTAGTTCCAACTTGTCTACACTAGCTGTTTGTCTACACCATATAATACCAAAAAGGTACTGTGGATCTGTGATTAATGTTACTACAAACACCCTGATTCAATTCATGATCTCTTCTACCAGTCTACTATGAAGAGCCTTATGTATTTCTGTACCGTAATTCTGCTCTTTGTGTGTGACCTCTCTTTTGCTCAGATCTATTTTCCCTGACATACTCAGCTTAGTCCTATCTCATCAGACTGGTTTTCATTGCATACTCATGTGAGTCAGATTTGGCAGAACCCTCAGCAGCTATTATAATCTTCAGAACTTCCAGCATATCAAAGACTCTCTTTGTACAACAAGACACCTAACACTGGACAAATTTCCAACCACAGAACCAGCATTGCTTGGGATTCTAGTTTATTTACCTCTCCTCAAATTGAAAATTACTGCTGAAGAGGCTGTTATTGCTAGGGGTTTTTCTGTTTTCTTTTCAAAATTGAAGTTCCCAACTACTGTTTAAGTAGCGGTGAAGATAAAAGTTTAAATAAAATTAAAATATATGATCTCCTAAGGAAAGTACCCTAGTTAACACTGTGTATCAGCACAGTGTCCCTTGTGCAAATTTGTGAGGAAATAAATCCAGAAAATAAAGGTAAAAAGAAGTTGTAAAAGTAAAGTTCTGCCGATGTATTGTGGTAGCAGTAATATTCAAAACTTGATTCTTGATTCTAAACTACTGTCTTGGCCCCCTGTCTGAGTCCTGCCTGCCTGGTATCACCCTAACATCCTGTTTCAAAGTTGTTCTTACAGTAGCACTCTCTAGCTATGTGATTAGACTATCCTCACAGTAGTACTCTTGACTATGTGATCAGATATGAGACTTTGAATCCTCTTTGTATAACTCGACTCCCTAACAATGCTAAACTCTGTTTTAGAGCTCCTATAATGTTGCCCCTGTGGCTAAGTCACTTGTCCTGTAGTCTCTTTGGTTTGACTCAATTTTGAGTTGAAGCAACTTAATCACTGATATGATCACTCTAAAAATAGATTTCCACTTCAAAAACCCAAATAGAGAAAAGAGGCAACCAAGACTGCTTATCCTCTTCCTACTAAGTGGGGGGAAATACAAAAGAAATATATGAAAAAATAGAGAAAATAATAAACCCAGTCATAATCTATTATTACAATGATTGTTCTAGTAGTGATAGGGAATCCCGTGCCTCCTTGTCTTTTCTTGACTATTTCCTATTAGTTTTGCTAGGTCTACTCTGCTCTTGCTGAGTTACCAGGTTACTTACTACCAATCCTGTGGCAATCTTCCTTTTTCTTTGGCTTATCTCAGCAACTCGGGACCTGACTCTTTTCTTTCTTGCCTAGAGAGTTTTGGAAGTTGTTTCTACTGCTCCCTAGGGTTCTTTGTTACTCTTTTGTTTCTGATTGTAGTGAATTAGTTTTAATATACTCCTATCTTTAGCCATCACTGATCAAGTGATGCCATAGCTATTCTTATTTCCTGCCAGGCCACCAGTCCTGTTCCTTTGTGATGGACATCTCACCAGACTTTTCCACATGAGGCTTTTTTCTCCTGACTAAGCTGTTATTCTGTCACAAACTTTATTTGGCCATATCTCCATCAGTTCTTCAATGATTCCCACTGTCTCAATGGCACCCGAAAGCCCTTGAAAAGACCTTTCAATCAATACTAGTCATGTCTTGAAGCGATCAGTAATGGCTGAGATATTAGGCAGATCAACTAGTAACCACCATGGTACCGTTTATTAAATTGCCAATATCTTGGAAACAGCCATGATCTATGCTTCTTTTTTAGGCATCAGAAAAGCCCTCTTCATACCTCTCAGAATGAGCCTAAAATAGTGCCAAGGCAATTAATATTAATGGAGATATGAAGGCCTCAATATTTGTACATAGACTTTATTAATTACCCATCAATAGTTATCTATCCTTTTCTTAGAACAAAGAACAACCTCTATATGGTTAAGTTATCATTATTTCTAGCACAAAGGCACTACCATATGTAGAACAATAGATAGTAGCATGTGATGATCTGTCCTAGTGCACAGACTATCACTTTCATATATATAAGGACTCATAGTCTGAGGATTAGACCTCAGACTTAACAACATCTTTTGTCACTGTCTAAACTTTGCATTTTTGAACCTTTCAAGATTCTAAAGCACCAATCACAAATAAGTAAGTGA